>TARA_R100000805_G_scaffold13133_2_pt1 | contig 13619 bp, 14 predicted proteins | sample TARA_R100000805 | Tara Oceans TARA_R100000805 (sample SAMEA2622832) | marine metagenome | biome: marine biome (ENVO:00000447); feature: surface water layer (ENVO:00002042); material: "saline water (ENVO:00002010), including plankton (ENVO:xxxxxxxx)" | depth 5 m
TAGCGGTGTGGTGCAGCCAATGGCGGAGCTAAATGCCGCTGAAGATGGTGGTGATTTCGTACAAGTGCCTTTCTATAAGGCAAACCTGTCAGGCGATTTTGAGCGTCTGACGGATAGCTCTTCGCTGACTCCCGGCAAGATCAGTGCAGACAAGCAGGTTGCTGCTGTCCTGCATCGTGGTCGTGCATTCGAGTCCCGTGACCTGGCTGCCTTGGCTGCCGGCTCTGACCCGATGGCTGCGATCGGCAACAAGATTGCTGACTACATCGCTAACCAGCGCCAGAAGGATCTGTTGTCCTGCCTGGCCGGTATTTTCGGTGCTGTCGGTGATACCAGCTCCGCATCTTTCGCAGCCCTTGCTGTTGACGGTGCTTCTGGTGACAGCCCGACTCAGCTCACCGCACGTCAGATTGTTGAAGGTCAATCCCTGCTGGGTGATCAAGGCGACAAGCTGGCTGCAATCGTTGTGCACCCCAAGGTGTATTACGACCTTAAGGAGCGCCGTGCCCTTGACATGATCTACGACGATGCAGGTCAGCCTGACACCGCCGCAGCTCAAGGCTCACTGGCGAACGCCTTCGGTCCCGTTGCCGTCCCAACTTTCATGGGAATGCGCGTAATTGTGTCTGCTGATGTGCAGACCGCTGGCTCCGGTGCGACTACCGAGTACGCCAGCTACATGTTCACTCAGGGTGCCGTCGGCTCCGGTGAGCAACTCGGCCTCCAAACTGAGACCGACCGCGACATCCTTGCCAAGAGCGATGCGATGTCGATCGATCTGCACTACGTGTACCACCCGATCGGTTCTTCGTTCTCTACTTCCGTTTCCAACCCGACTCGGGCACAACTGGAAACCGTGGGTAACTGGACAAAGGTGTACGAGACCAACAACATTGGCATCGTGCGGATTACCACCACCAGCGCACTCGACTGAGGAGGTAACTAACCATGGCATCCATTTTTGAGGCAACAGCGGGCAAACTGATTGGCCCGACTACTGGCGGCACTGTGACCCAGGCCACCAATAAGACCACTGGCGTGACGCTTAACGCGGCATCCGGTCAAATCACCATGAACGGCGCAGAACTTGCTGGTGCCGCTGAAGCCACCTTCACGGTAACTAACAGCGAAGTCAGCAGCACTGACGTTGTTGTGGTCAACCACAGCTCTGCCGGAACTGCCGGTTCTTATCTCGTTCAAGCCAACAGCATTGCTGACGGCTCGTTCGCGATCACCGTGGCTAACGTTGGCTCTACCGCCAGCGAAGCCATCGTGCTGAGCTTCGTGGCTCTGAAGGGCGCTAGCTCCTGATGGGTCTCTTCGCCTTTAGGCGGATGAAGGAACGTGAGGCTGCTGCACAAGCGGCGGCCTCCGCTTCTAAAAAGCCGACCAAAAAGACTTCTACTGTGACGCCCGATGGCAGTAACAATCGACGCAACAGCGGGCGGCGCAAACGCCAACAGCTACATAACGCTGACTGAGGCGAACACGTTCGTCGAGGCGATGATTGAGTCCACTGATGTGGGCAAATGGAGCACCGGCAATGACGATTCACGCAACCGCGCTTTGACAGCTGCGGCTGAACGTTTGGACCGCGAGAGATTTTTAGGCGCACGCGCCACCGATACGCAAGCAAGGCAATGGCCGCGTACTGGCGTGCGAAAGCCCGACACCTACGTCAACACTTACGCAACCGGGTTTCCGTTTCGTATCTCTGAGGATTACTTCACCGACGAAGAGATCCCGGATCAGATTAAGCGGGCTCAGATCGAGCTTGCTGTCTACCTGAAGAACAATACGGACGGCATCAGCTTGAGCGGCCTGAACGACTTCAAGAACGTGAAGATCGGCAGCCTTGATGTCACGCCTGATAAGTCCGGCGCTGTTGGTGCTGATCACGTTCCGCCGATGTTTGAAAGGTACTTAACGGGTCTTAGAATTAGTGGACCAGGCAACATCGCTATCAAACGGAGCTGACCATGTACGCAGATCTTTCAGGCGGCTTCGAGTTCATCTCTGATACTGCTGCCCACACCGGCAGGTTCAGCAAGGTGTACTTCAAGGAAGACACTGTGATCAGCGCGATCACGGTGAAGAATGCAACCGGCAACAGCTTGGCCGGTGAGACCTTTGTGGCTGACACCTACATCTGCGGAATTATTACAAGCATCACGCTGACCAGTGGCGCTTGCATTGCCTATAACCTCTGATGGCACTTGCTGATTCACTGGCACGGGTTGCAAGCAATGTGCTGAAGCAGTTCGGCGGTGATGTGACAGTTCGTATCGTCACGGCTGGCAGCTACAACACCACAACCGGCGCAATTACGGAAAGCGAAAGCGACACAACGGTTCCAGGCATCCTTGAGGATGTGAACCTGCGCGAGGTGAATGAGCTGGTGCAGGCTGGTGACAAGCGTCTAACGGTTGCCGCTGATGACCTTGCCACCGCGCCTGAGACGAAGGATCGCGTCGTTATTGGCAGCGTTGTTCATCAGATCATCCGTGTGGAGACAACGGAGCAGGACAACACTGCGATCATTCATGAGCTGATCCTGAGGGCGTAACGATGGCACGCGAGATCCCGCTGGACCGAATCGGTGACTACTACCGGGAGAGCATCCGGATCTTGGTTGCGGCTACGACGCTTGAGGCCGAGAAGCGCCTGAAAGAAAAGACGCCTGTCCGCGTTGTTTACGAAGGGGAGCCCAAAGGCGGCGGTCGATTGCGAAACGCCTGGCAGTCTGATCCTGCGAAAGGCGAAGTAATCAACAACGTTGAATATGCCGAGCCGGTTGTCTATGGAACGAACCTGCCGCCATCTTGGAAGGGCGAATACAGGACGCGGCAGAACACGGTCCCCGGCTTCCCTGACCTCATCGCCAAAGAGCTTGAGTCATGGGTGAAGCGCGAGTACAACAAGATTGCGAACAGGTGACGCATGGCTGCTGCTGATCTCAACTCCATCAGGGCCACGATCGAAGGCAGGCTTGCCACTGAGCTTGCTAACAGCCCGGCCATCCCTGTTGTCTTCCACAACATGGCGTATGAGCCGACGCCGAACAGCTCATGGGTGCAATGTCTAACGACCTTTGGGGCCAACGAATATCTAGGTCAAGGCCTGACAACTAACTCTCAAAACCGGATTGTCGGCCTTGTCGTGATGAACATATTTTCCGGCAAAGGCGTAGGCCCTGGAGCCAACCTTGTCATTGGTAAACGCATTCGGGATTTGTATAATCGAGTTATCGTGTCGGGGGTTTACTTCGACGCTCCTTCTGGCCCAGAGGCTCTGGCTTCGCCAAGTCCCGAGGGTTACTTCCAAACTCAGGTCCGTGTGACCTTTGAATTTATCGAGGAACTCTGACCATGGCCGTCCTTCGCGGAGAACAAGGCGCAGTCCAGTTTGACGCCGCAGGCTCAAGCAACGCCACAATCGTCGGCACCCGTAGCTGGAGCCTTTCAACAACTAAGGAAACTCTGGACGTCTCCAAGCATGGCGACACCTTCCGCAGTTTCGTTGGCAGCATGATTAGCGGCTCTGGCACTGTTGAGCTGGTCTATGACCCTGACGCCACCGGCCAAGCTGCTTTCCTCGAAGACGTTCTGACCACTGCAGATCCTGCAGACGCGACGTTTGAATTGTTCACAACCGGCACCACATCTGGATCCGACTCTGTGAGCTTCGCCGGAATCATCACCGACATGGAGATCACTTCAACTGTTGGTGAGATTGATATTGTCACCTGCAACTTCATCACCAGCGGCACCATCACCGGCAACCTTGAGTGATAAGGCTATAGTTTAAGCGGCAAAAGTGTCGCTTAAATGCCTGCATCAAATCGAACCGTTGATCTGCTGGTTGGGGCGTTTGACCTCAACCAGCGCCGCAAGTTTGAGCTGAAGAACGGCGACGGCAAAAAGATTGTCGATCTGTACTTCAAGCCAATCACGCGAGCAGACCGAAAGAAAGCTTCTGCCCTCGCCGGGACTGATGAGGCGTTAGACATCAGCACGCAAATGCTGTGTCAGGTTGCTGAGCTGGAAGATGGCACGAAAGCCTTTGCCTCTGCTGATGCGAATAAGCTTCAGCGTCAGTTGCCCGAGTCTGTGCTGAATGAAATTGAGCTGTTCTTGTTTGGCGTTGCGGACGATAGCGGCGACATCGACGACGTAAAAAACGACTGAAGCAGGACAAGTGGACTTACTTTGAGTTCTTCTTGGCCTGCGAACTTGGAATGACTGTTAGCAGGCTTCGCACGGAACTGACCGATGCGGAGCTGCTGCACTTCGCGGCGTTTTACTCGTTAAAAGGAGAAGAGGAGGAAAAAGTAATGGAGCGCGCAAAGCAGAGACGGCGGTAAGATTGACTTATCGCCGGGTGGCTTGTGGCTGAATCCGTCCTCAGGTTTAGGGTCGAAACTGCCGACGCAAACCGCAAGGTTGCGAAGCTTGAGGAGCAGGTCCGCAAACTTGAGGTTGCATTAAAGAAAAGCGGCGGCACGTCTAGAAGTGCGGCCACAGGAATGAAGGCCTTTCAGCAAGGAGCTGGGGCGGCAGGTGTAAGCGCGAAGGCTTTGGGTGTTGCGGTCAAGGGCATCCTTGGCCCGTTGTCTTTAGTTGCAACAGCGGCAGGGGCTGTCGTTGCCGGGTTCAAAGGTTTTGTTGAGGCAGATAAGTCGAGGGCTGCCGTCAGGACTCTTGGCGTCGATGTAAAGACGCTTGAGGGTCAGCTCGTCGGCGTTGTCGCCAGAACAGGTGGATTAGCAAGCACTAACGAGCTTCTTGCCGCTTCTTATGACGTGGCCTCTGCTGGCTTCAGTAAGGCGGCAGACATCACCAAGATCCTTGAGGCGTCATTACTAGGTGCGGTCGGCGGCATGACCGACATCGGCACAGTTTCCGACGCCGCGACAAGCGTGATGAACGCTTTTGGCTTGACGACCGATAGCGTCAGCAAGATTGTTGACGGCTTCGTTCAGACGCAAAACGACGGCAAAATTGTTGTCGGTCAGTACGCAAGCCAGATCGGTCGTGTCGCACCGATCGCAGCTGCTGCGGGTGTTGGTATTGATGAACTGAATGCAGCGATCTCAACCGTTACTGCTCAAGGTGTTCCGGTTGAAAGTACGTTTGCAGGCATCAACCAAGTTATCGCGTCAACGGTCAAACCAACTGCTGAGGCGGCTAAGGCGGCGAAACGATTAGGCCTGGACTTCAGCAGTGCCGCGATCAAGACCAAGGGATTCGGCGGATTCCTAGAGGATGTAATTCAAAAGACAGGCGGCAGCGAGGTAGAGATCACCAAGCTGTTTAGCTCTGTCGATGCTCTAAAGGCATTGATGCCTTTGATCAATGATGATCTTGTCACGTTTAACAAGAACCTTGCAAATCAAAAGAACGCAACAGGTGCCGCCAAAGATGCTGCCGACATCATGGGCAGCACGGTGTCGTCTCAGCTAAGCCAGATTGTTAACAACGTTATGACGCTCGTAAGGGCGTTAGATCAAATTCTTGGGCCTGCAATCAGTGCGTTGCTTGGCCCGATAAACACAGTTCTCACTGCAGCAACATCGGCGGTGGCGGAGCTGACCAAGATGTTCCAAATGAATCGCGCAAGAACACAAGCGCGAAAGGAACTAGGCGGGACGATGGGCCGTGGAACTACGAAGGCAGATCCTGCGGCGGTTGAAGCTCGTGCGGCAGAGATTTTTGAAAATGCTCAAGCGGCATCAGCAGTTAAGCAGGCTGCTAAAACGCCTGTTACGAATCAGATCTTGCCGACAGGAGGAGGTCTAGCCGGAGGCGGCAAGGAAAGGGTCGATATGTCCGCAAAGATGCTAGACCTTAGCAATCAACTGCGAGCTGCACAGGAAGGTGAACAGCAACGTTTAGCGGCAACCTTAAAGCTAATGCTCGAAAAGCAGAAGCTCTCAGAGAGTGAACTGTTGCCTAGAGAAAAAGAAAATAAGCTGGCAGAAGCAACACATAGGTTCAGGCAAGAAATTCTAAAAATTGATCAACAGGCGTCTGAGCAGGCTACTAAAGACGCTGAAAACAGGAGCAAAGCACTTCTACCTTTGCAGCAGGAAATCGAGATGCTGACTGCAAAACTTCAAGGTAAAGGAGAAGAAAAACTTGTAGAGCAAGAGATTCTTGCCATCAAAGCAAAAGCCGCAGGCCTGACAGACGACGAAGTGAAAGCCCTTATTGAAAAAAGAAATCTTTTGCGAGAAGAGGTTAAGATGGCTGATGATATTGACAACCTTTACAAAGGTATTGGCAATTCAATTAAATCGGGTGTCACTGATGCAATCACGGGAGCTATTGACGGCACTAAGACTCTCGGCGAGGCAGCCAGCAGCATTCTCAGCAACATCGGCAATCAGTTGATCTCGTTCGGCCTTGACAGCATTTTCGGAGGCCTTGGTGGTGGTGGCGGATTCCTCGGCAAGCTGTTTGGTAGGGCAAACGGTGGCACCGTTCAGGGCGGGCGCTCTTACGTCGTGGGAGAGAAAGGCCCCGAACTGTTCACGCCCGGACGAACTGGCAGCATTGCTCCTAACAGTGCGTTAGGCGGCAACATCAGCGTGAACGTCAACGTAGATGCCTCAGGCTCTGCAGTTCAGGGTGACGGCAACGAAGGCGCTCAGCTCGGCAAGGCAATCGGGGCTGCGGTACAACAGGAGTTGATGAAACAGAAACGGCCTGGTGGCCTTCTCGCTGGCGTCTAATGGCTACTTTCCCGAGCATCACCCCTACCTACGGGCAGGTCAAAACAAGCAAGCCGAACACCCGTAGGGTCGTCTTCGGGGATGGCTACGAAAGCCGCGTGATTTTCGGCTTGAACCAAAACCCGAAGGCTTATCAGCTGACCTTTGAAGTATCCGAAACGGACGCAGACACGATTGAAACTTTCTTGGATGCGCGTGCCGTAGATAGCGACGCTTTTGATTTCACGCCGCCCGGTGAGGCCTCTAGCTCGAAGTTTGTTTGTGAAAGCTGGAGCAAGTCGATCCCCTACCTAAACCGTGCCACGATCTCAGCAACATTCCGCCAGGTATTTGAACCCTGATGGCTTACACCGCATGGGCTGCTAGCACCGCGTTTTCCGTTGGCGATGTCCGACGGGCGACAACTGTGCAGGCCTCTGGCCTTGTTTTCAAATGCACGACCGCTGGCACTTCGGGCAGCTCTGAGCCTTCGTGGGCCACGGATATTGGTAACACGGTCAACGACAACACCGTTGTCTGGACTGCGATTAGCAGCGTTTACGAGGAGCTGAGTGTTCTAGCTCCGAGCGCAATTATTGAAATGTTTGAGCTGCATCTCGACAATACGCTGCACGGAAGCACTGATGTTTACCGCTGGCATTCAGGCGTCAATGAACAGGTCACGGGAAACATTGTGTGGAACGGCAACACCTATTCAAGGATTCCAATTCAGGCGCAGGGCTTTGAGTTCAGGAATACAGGAACGCTGCCTAGGCCGACCTTGACCGTTGCAAATACTGACAGCTCCGTCACAACCATTCTGATCTTGGTGAACGCGACCACAACCGGCAACGACTTGGCCGGTGCAGAGGTTAGGAGAATCAGGACGCTGAAAAAGTTTCTTGATGCCGCCAACTTCTCAGGCGGCAACTCAGACGCAGACCCTTACGCTTCAATGCCTGAGGAGCGTTACTTTATCGACAGGAAGACCTCAGAGAGCCGTGAGGCTGTTGTCTTTGAGCTTGCCAGCAAGTTTGACCTAGCCGGGCAAAAAATCCCCAAGCGACAGTGCATCGCCAACGTCTGCCAGTGGGAGTACCGCAGCAGCGAATGCAGCTACACCGGCAGCAATTATTTCGACATCAACGACAACACTGCGGCAACCCTCGCGGATGATGTCTGCGGCAAGCGGTTGAGTTCCTGCAAGCTGCGGTTCGGCTCAGCAGGTGAGTTGCCTTTTGGTTCATTCCCTGGTGTTGGCTTGACGCAATGAGTCTGCCGCCGACGATTAAAAAACAGATCCTTGTTCATTCGGTTGACAGCTATCCGAATGAATGTTGCGGCCTGATCATCGTGGTCAAGGGCAGGAAACGCTATCGGCCTTGCAAGAACTTGGCTGAGACCCCTGATGAGCACTTCATCATTGACCCGCTGGACTATGCAGCGGCAGAGGATCTAGGCGAAGTGGTCGCTGTCGTTCATTCCCATCCGAAGTCAAACCCGGCGCCATCACAGGCTGACCGCGTGGCCTGTGAGAAATCAGGGCTGCCCTGGCACATCGTCAACCCGTTGACCGAACAATGGGGATACTGCGAACCCGAAGGTTTTGAGCTGCCCTATGTAGGCCGTGAGTTTTCGTTTGGCATCGTGGACTGTTGGACCTTGGTTCGCGATTACTATCAGCGGGAGTATGAAATCGCTCTGCATGACTACGACCGCCGGGATGGCTTTTGGCTGCGTGGAGAGAACATGTATGTGGACAACCTGCCGAACGAAGGGTTCCACCCCATCCCTGTTGATGATGTGCAGCCGGGAGATCTAATCCTGATGCAGCTTGTTTCCCCGTTGCCGAATCACGCGGCGATTTACTTGGGTGATCAAATCATCCTGCACCACATTCAAAATCGTCTGTCTTCTCGCGATGTCTACGGCAGGGGATACTATGCAAACAACACGGTTAGCGGTTACAGGCATGAAGACCGTTAAAGTTTACGGCAAGCTTCGCGAGCTGCTGGGGCAATGCCGCTTTGAGCTGAACGTCAGCACCCCGGCGCAGGCGTTCAAGGCGTTGCTGATCAACTTCCCGCAGCTTGAGCGTTTCATTCTTGATTCAGAAAAAGACGGCGTGAGCTATCGAATGATGGTTGGCCGTCAGCACATTGGTGAGCAAAACTTTGGGGATCTGGCCTTGCCGTTTGGTGAGCGCGAGGTGTTCAGCATTGCACCAGCGATTGCAGGCGCAGGCGGCAACTTTGAACGGATCTTGCTAGGTGCTGGCTTGATCGGTGCATCGTTCTTGTTCCCTGGTGCTGGCTTGTTCGGTGGGGCGGCTGGCGTGACCTTTACCGGAACTGCAGCAACTTTGGCGACCGTCGGCACAGGCTTGAGTGCTATCGGTGCTGGCTTGGTTTTGGGCGGGGTGGCTGAAATGATTTCACCAACCCCACAGCCACAGCAAAGGAAAGAAGCAGAGCAGCTGGAGTCCTTCACCTTTAGCGGGATCGTGAACATCTCTAGGCAGGGGATCCCTGTTCCTGTTGTCCTTGGTCGCGCCTACGCTGGCAGCGTGGTGATCTCTAGCGGTCTAGACGTTGTCTGATGGTTGTTATCCGTGGGGCTGGCAAGGGTGGCGGTGGTGGCGGCTCACCACGAGTCCCTGAAGAGGAAGATGATTCGCTGTCATCGGTACAGTTTGCCTCGGTTCTAGATGCGATCAGCGAAGGTGAGATTGATGGCATTGAGGGCGGTGCTAAAGGTGTTTATTTAGACGGGACGCCCCTTCAAGATGCTGCGGGACGCGATAACTTCACCGGCTACACGCTTACTACTAGGAACGGCACTCAGGCGCAGTCATACATTTCAGACCGTGCAGGGGTAGAGAGCGAAAAAAACGTAGGCCTTGCGGTTGTAAAAGCAACGCCAATTACAAGGCAGATAATAGATACTGAGGTTGATCGTGTTCGAGTAACACTACAAATTCCTGCGCTTCAAGTCGTTGAAGATGACGGAGACATCAGAGGAACAAGCGTAAACATACAGATCCAAGTTCAATACAACAGCGGCGGCTTCACAACCGTTGTTGATGACACTATTAACGGTAAGAGCAGTAGTGCCTACCAAAGGGACTACATGATCACTTTGACCGGCGCGTTCCCGGTTGACATCAAGGTTGTCAGGGTTACGGATGATTCAACATCACAGCGTCTAGCAAACGGAACTAACTGGTCAAGCTATACGGAAATCATTGACGAGAAACTGCGCTATCCGAACACTGCTCTGTCTTTCTTGAAGCTTGATTCTAGGCAATTTCAAAATATCCCTAGTCGCAAGTTTTTAGTTCGAGGAGTCAAAGTCAAGATCCCGCACAATGCAACTGTAGATACAACAACACATATCGGCCGGATTGCATATAGCGGATTGTTCAACGGCACGTTGGGCGCTGCAACCTGGACTAATGATCCAGCCTGGCTGCTTTACGCATTGTTGACGGACACCCGCTGGGGGGCTGGCATCCCTGAGGCGAATTTAGATGTCTTTGATTTCTACAACGTCTCGACATACTGCAACGCCTTGGTTCCTGATGGCAGAGGGGGGCTGGAACCTAGGTTCTCTTGCAACATGGTTATCAACACTCGCAAGGAGGTTTACAACGCGATTCAAGAGCTAAGCAGCTTGTTTAGAGGGATTGCTTTTTACGGCGCTGGTTCTTTGGTTCTCAACCAAGACAAACCGACAGATTCCCGCTATCAACTAGGCCCGAGCAATGTGATTGGTGGTGATTTTGTGTATGCAGGTTCTGCGCTGAAGGCCCGGCACACCTGCGCCACTGTTGCTTATCAAAGTTATGAACAGTTGGGGGAGGTCTCGTTTGAATATGTTGAGTTGCAAGATCAGGTCGCAAAGTATGGAGTCGTTAATAAAGACGTGCGGGCCATTGGTTGTTATTCCCAGGGGCAAGCGCACAGGCTCGGTAAATGGCTTTTGCTTACTGAAAGCAAACTGACTCAGACCGTCAGCTTCGCCGTTGCAGCAGACAGCGGCTTAGTGCTGAGGCCTGGCGTTGTTGTAGACATCGCGGATCCGGTCAAGGCTGGCACCAGACGCAGCGGTCGGATTAGTTCCGCAACGGTCAGCACAATCACTGTCGATAGCAGCTCAGATTTAAGTGTGAACCTGGCAAGCTCGCCAACGATTGCGGCGATGATGCCTGATGGCTTAGTCGAAACACGAACGATCAGCGCAATCAGCGACCGGGTTATCACTGTCAGCGAAGATTTTTCGCAAGCTCCTAAAGCGCAATCTGTTTACCTGATTCAAACGACAGACGTTCAGTCAAATCAATTTAGGATTTTAAGCGTTACTGAATCAGATGATTCTACGCTTGCAATATCGGCTGTTGAATACAACGAAAGCATTTACGCAGCGGTTGAACAAGATCTGAAGTTTACGGGCAGAGATATCACAAACCTTTCAGAAACTCCCAATGCTGTTGAGGGCATCACCGGAACAGAGTTTCTATATCAAGAAGGGCAAACCGTTCATACTGGATTCGACCTGAGCTGGAATCATGATCGCCTTAATACGACCGATTACATCGTCAAATACAGGCTAGATAATGACAATTATGTAGTTCTCAACCCAAGCGCAACCTCTGCAACGCTCAGGGCACTAAAGGCCGGAACATTAGAAGTTGAAGTTGTTGCGCGTAACTTCACCGGCAAGCAGAGCAGAATCGCAAAGGCAAGTTTTGAGCTGCTTGGCAAAACAGAGGTTCCAGGCGATGTGCAGAACCTTTCGATTGAACCGATCAGTGCAAACAGTGCTCGCCTGCGCTGGGATCAGACCGTTGATCTTGACGTGAAGGTGAATGGTCTTGTTCACATCAAGCACAGCAGCCTGACTGATGGAACGGGCACTTGGCCGAATTCTGTTGACCTAATCCCTGCTGTTGCGGGCAACTCAACGGAAGCCATCGTGCCGTTGGTTGAAGGTGAGATCCTCGTCAAATTTGAGGATGACCTAGGCAACAAAAGCACAAACGCCACCAGCGTCTTGGTGGACTTCCCTGATGCTGTCGGCAGGATCACGGTTCAAACCCGCAGGGAGGATCAGGACACCCCGCCGTTCCAAGGCACTAAGACAGACTGCTTCTATAGCGACGATCTTGACGCATTAGTGATTGATGGTGACGACACCTTGGACGACGTGGCAGACGTTGATGCCATCACGTCTTTCGATTTCTTAGGCAGCATCAAAAGTTCTGCTGAGTATCAGTTCAACAACACGCTGGACCTTGGGGCTAAGTTCTCGCTGGATATGAAGCGTCACTTCGTCACGCGGGCTTTCTTCCCTAATGACACCATCGACGCTCGCACTGCGTTGATTGACACCTGGAACGACTTTGACGGCACAGAGGCTGACGCTGTTAACGCGAAGCTCTACATGCGAAGGACTGACGACGACCCCACAGGGACTCCGACTTATACGGCCTGGCAGGAGTTCGTGGCCGGTACGTTTGCGGGCCGTGCTTTCCAGTTCAAGGCAGAGCTGACCAGTGCTGACATCGCGCAGAACATCTTGATTGACCAGCTGGGGTATGAAACCAGTTTCCAGCGCAGGGAGGAGACAGGGCAACCCACAGCGTCGGGCACCAGTACCAAGTCGGTGGCTTTCGGCAATGCCTTCTTTGTTGGCACGTCGGCGCTAGGCAACCTGAATAACTTCCTGCCCAGTGTCGGCGTCACGGTTCAAAACCTTGGCGCAGGCGAACGGGTCAACATCAGTAATGTGTCGGCCACTGGTTTTGATCTTGACGTTCTGGATTCAAACGACAACAACGTCGATCGAAACTTCAGTTATACAGCTGTGGGCTTTGGCAGGGGCGTTTAATATGCAGGGAATGTTGTCCGCAGCGGGCTAGGTCATGGCAACCCACGATTATGTAATTGCAAACGGAACAGGCGCTGCAGTCCGTTCTGATTTGAATGATGCCTTAGCCGCAATCGTCAGCAATAACAGCGGAAGCTCCGAGCCAGCCACAACCTACGCGTTTCAGTGGTGGGCAGATACAACGGCCAACGTTCTGAAGATCAGGAACAGCGCCAACAACGGCTGGATCACCCTGCGTGAGCTTGACGGCACGCTGCTGATAGAAGACGGAACGGAAGCGGCTCCAAGCTTATCTTTCGCCACTGACTTGAATACTGGGCTATTTAGAAGTGCAGAAAATAAATTAAACATATCGGCTGGCGGTGCAGAGCGCCTTGAGATTGGCAGCTCTGAGGTTGTATTTAACGACCCCAGCAATGATGTTGACTTCCGCGTGGAGTCAAACGGCCAGACTCACATGTTGTTTGTCGATGCGGGAAATGATCGCGTTGGCATTGGAACGTCGTCGCCTGGAGTTCTGGTAGACGCTGCAGGGTCTAATCCAACGCTGAGAGTAAGGGCTACAACAAGTAACACAGAAGTTTCTACGCTGAGGCTTACAGAAGACAACAGTTATGTTGGCGCTTACGTCAAATACGACGGCAGCACAAATTTAACTCACATTGGCACCCACTCTGCAGCTGACTCCAATTCTGCAAATGACAATAACGCCATTACCATTGTTCGCGACAACAGAAGAGTTGGCATTGGAACGACGTCGCCTGCATATAACCTGTCAGTCGAAAGTACATCTGGCACAAGCATCAACATCAAAGCGGGAACAGCAAGCACTGCAAGACTTCGTTTTGGCGACAGTGGGGATGATGACATCGGACAAATAATTTATGACAACGGTGGTAATTCCATGCGTTTTCATACAAACGCTGCCGAGCGATTCCGCGTCGACAGCTCAGGAAATTTTGCCATAGGAACGTCGTCGCCTACTTCTAAATTTGACGTAGAAGTTGCGACCAATACA
>TARA_R100000805_G_C3626211_1_pt1 | contig 13009 bp, 6 predicted proteins | sample TARA_R100000805 | Tara Oceans TARA_R100000805 (sample SAMEA2622832) | marine metagenome | biome: marine biome (ENVO:00000447); feature: surface water layer (ENVO:00002042); material: "saline water (ENVO:00002010), including plankton (ENVO:xxxxxxxx)" | depth 5 m
AGTCTTCTACTAAAAGATCGATTGCTTTCTTTTTTCTTAACAGTTAAATTACTTGGTGAGTTGTTTCTAGGATTGCCGTCTTTATGATCAACATCCTTTCCGTCACCTTTTACAATCCTTCCTTCTCTTTTTAGCTTTCTGTTAGCGTTGTTTCTGTGCGCCCTGTCTTTCTTTTGTTTTTCAGAACTGTGATAATTGTCGTACTCTTTACGATAGTTTCTAGCTGTTCCTCCTTTTGCAAATGTAATTCTTTGGCCCTTTTTAAATTGGTCTGTTTTAAATTTTTTATTTAAAGCTTTAGCTACGTCTGCCGTTAAACTTATTTCTGTAGGCTTTCCAATTTTTGGATTTTTAGCAAGAACAACATTTCCAACTTGTATTACTTCGTCTGATGATTCGATAGGCAAACCAAATTTTTTATCGTAGAAAAAAGAAGCTCTTCTAGGATTATAATTTATTTGAATCCAGTCTTTAACTTGATTGTTTTTTAATTGTTCTTCTGTATACTTTGTAGTTTTACCGCCTTTAATTATTTGTACGGCTTCGTCTCTAACACTTTTTTCTGATTGTTTTACCCAAGAACCATCCATTGCAGCACTAGGAGTTTTACCTCCTCCTACAGCAGTATAAAGAGCTGCACTAGGATTTTTATTGAAAAACTTAACATTATTAATTTTTGCTGCTCTGCCATAGCCTAAAACTTTATCTGCTTTAGGTTTATGAACAGTCATAATCCAAGTATTATAATTTTTATAAGAAGGAATATCTAAACGTAAAGAAACTTTTTCTCCTGATTTAAAAGTTTTATTAAGTTCAGAAATTCCAGATTTAAGTTTACTATCTGGTAAAACAGAAGCTACTTCTTCTAATTTAGGAAGTTCTGGAATTTTTGTTACAGGACCACTGTATAGTTGCATATCTTTTTGCGAAATTTTTCTAAAGTCATCATAGCTTATTTTTCCTTCTGCTAAATTTTTAGCGCTTATGCCAAGCTCAGTTTCTAATGCTTTCGGAAGCGGTTCACCTTTTGTTTTTTTTAATTGACTTTTAATTTCTGCTCTTTTTTCTGGACCAAGATTTAACGGACCAAATATTTCGTCTAGTTCTGTATCTGTTTTATCTGTAGGAACTGTTTTAGTTTTTGGTCCTTGTATATTTTTAATAATTTGTTCTTCGTCTTTTTCAAGTTTTGCAGCGCCTTTACTTGCTTTCTTTGAAGCTTCTTTAAGTATAATTCTTAAAGCTCCTCCACCAACAAAACCGAGTCGTTCCATTTGTTCTTCGTAAGGCTCTCCTGTAAAAGGATTGATTCTTTCAGAGGGTTCTTCAACTACATTGGGAACAGGAAAAGATATTTCTCCTCCATCAAAGTTTTGATCTCTTTTATATTTTTCTTTTAATTTATCAAAAACATCTGGATCAAAATTTAATATTCTAGGATCGTTTCTGCTTTCTTCGTCTCCATGTACAAATAAAGGAATAGCGGACATTTCTTTATATATTTTTTCGTTGACATTTATAAAAGCTCTATAAGGAGATTCTTTTTGTTCTTCAGAGTACATCTTGTTTTCAGAATCAACAAACTTCTGTAAATCTCCTTGAGTAAGTTTAAGAGGAGTAAAAAATTCAATTCCTGTAACCGATCCTTGATCTCCTACTTGGGCTAATTCAAGAGCTTCTTCTAACGATAAACCTACTTCTTCTCTTAAAACTTTAACAGGGCTTGCATTTATTGTTTTGTAGTTTTTTGTAAACCAAGTGATAGCTGCCGTTTTCTGTGCAAATTCTCTAGCATATCCATAATATTCTTCGTTTAATTGAATTGCAAGTCTTTCAAAATCTTCTGGAGATTGTCCTTCATAAAAAGAAGCAGCTAGTTTTTCTTTTATAGCCCTTTGTCTTTTTTGAAACTTTCTGGCTGTCATTGCATATTGTGCTTCTAAATATTCAGTTGTTAGTTTTATATCACTCCAACCAGTCCAAAATTTTATTTGTTCATTTGTTAAGTTTATTTCTTCTTTATAAGGAGTTAATCTTTTTCCAAATGTAGGAGAAGCAGGATCAGTGTCTATTTCGCTTTTTCTTTCTGTCCTGTCTTTATATCTTTGTACAGCTTTTATAGTTCCTGGCATAGTTGCTTCTGCTAATCTAGCCAATAGAATCGTTAGATTGTTAGTGTTTAAAACTGCATTACTGATATAATTTCCACGAGTATCAAATTTTTGTGTTGGATCAAATGGATTTTCTATTAAGGTTGGTTCAGTAGATCCTTCTTTTACTTGATAACCTTGTCCACTTTCTGAAAATGTAAAATGACCGCTTGTTGCATTTGCAAGTAAAGACCTATCTATAAAAGGACCAGCGCCATCAAGAATGGTTTCTTCAACAACTTTTACAGTGTCTTGACTTGGATTTAATTTTAAAGGATCATCATCTGTTAAATATTTACCTATTCTTCTAACAAAGTAGATAGGAAAATTATATGGATTATATCTGGTTGTAGCATTAACATGAGGATATCCTTCATCATCTACATAAATACTAAAGTTTGTGTCTTTTTGATAGTCAGGAGCAACTCCTACATTATAATGTTCTTTAGCTTCAATCTCTCTTTCGTCTTTTGTAAGCCTATCATAACCTCCTTCTGCTAAGTAACCAACAGCACCAAATGCAGCGCCTCTTCGTATTCCTCTTCTCATCATTAACTGGCCTGCTTCTGTTGCTCCGTCTTTAATCATTTCACGGCCTAGTTTTATTTCTTGAAATGTTCTTCTCATTGTATTAGCAGCCATTCTTATTGATTCAGCACTAAAAGAAAAGAAGGTAGATATGAAAGGAAGACCTCTTAATTTTTTTACTCCTCTAGGAAGAAAATCATAATTTTGTAAAACACTGCTAACAACATCTGATGCTTCTTGTTTGGTGTTTTCTATTCTGTATTTGTTAAACTTAGGATCTTCAGGTAAAAGATCATTAATTTTATTAAAAAATTTAGTTTCTTGTTTCCACATTCCAAGCTTAAATAATTCATCTCCAGACCTATAAGCAGTTGTAAATGCTTCGTTTAGATATTTAGCACCTGTAAATCGATACAAAGTATCAAGCATTTGCCATGTTTTGCCTTTTTTTCCTTTTGTAAATTCTTTAATTCCTTGTGTGTATTCGCTTGCTAAAATATTCTTACCGAATAAATTATATTCTGCAGCCTCTTCAAGTTCTTTTTGTATTTGTTTATCTGTTGTTTTTGCTCCTCTTTTTACAAGAAGTTCTAAACCTTTTGCAAATTCTTTACTAAACGGATTGTTTCCGTTTGCCAATGCGCCTATACCAGCTCCAACTACGTTAATAAACTGTGTTCCGTGAGAATAAATAGTATTAACGGCATGCATTAAACTTTTTACAAGTCCTCCTGTCCTTAACCATTTTGCAGCGCTTCCTTGACCGATGAATAAACTTATTTCGTCTACGTTCTGAATAAATCTTGCATTAGCATCGTTGGTATACATACCGCTAAGCTTACCATAACCTTCTGGAATTTGTACTTTAAATCCTGAAGGCGCTGTATTAAGATCTTTAAAAATATAAAGTCCTCTTCCTTGCTCATGTATGTCGTTATAAAATTTTTGTTCTTCTAATCTTCTTGCTGTTTTCGTTGCTGAAATTTCAAATTTGTCTAAAGGATCATCAATACGACCTAAGAATTTTTGTACGCTTGTAGGCATTTTAAGTCTTTCTTTTAATAAATTATTTAGTCCTTTATTTGAGTATTTTGATTTTACTCCCATTAAAGAAAAATAATCTTTTCCTTTTTCTGCTTTGGCCAGTCCTTCTATAATTGTATCTATAGCTATGTCTAGTTCTTTTTGTGCAGAAGAAACTCGAATTTTATATTGCGCTAATGTTTCTCCTTCTTGTTGAGGAGCAGTTAATCTTCTGTTTAATTCTTTTCCTTTTGTTGTTTGTTCTAAATATTGTTTTTTAATATCAATTCTAGCTGCTTTTTCTAATGATCCAGAAGGATACCATTTTCCTGCTTCTCTTAATTTATAAGATTTTCTTACATAAAAACCAAGATTATCTATAATTTCTTCTACTTTCGTAGGATCCATATCTGGAAGCATTGAAAGCTTACGAGATAAGCTATCTTGATATTGTCGTAATGTTTTAACAGGTTCTCTAAGTTCTTCAGGAAGAAGTTTTAATTGACGATTAAACTCTTCTGTTTGTTTTACAGAAGGCTGAAAACCTTTGCTTGTTTTTATTGCTGGAAACCTTCTATCAGTGTATAAAATATTATCGATTTGTTTAAATATTTTATCTCTTTCTTCTGACCTTCCTACTGTAGGTATTTTTTCAAACAGTCTTTCAATTGTTGAACCAAAAGATGTATCAATGTTTCTTATAATATGAGCTATTTCAGTAAATTGTTTTTCTTGCAATCCTTGCATTTTTAAGTACCTTTCATGCATTTTTATAGGTACTCCTTGTCTAGGAGAAAAAGTTACTCTTAGCCTTTCAGCTACTGTTCGCATTACATCATTTTCAAAATATTTAGAATTTAAACTATTAAACCATCCTCCTTCTAACGCTTCTGTGTCTGCCGTTCCTTTTTGTACGTCTCCTCTTTGTTCTGCTCTTTTTCTTCTTTCAATCAAAGATTCTTTAATTTTATTGCTTTTTCTATTTTTAATAGAGTTATTGTAGCTTGTTTTAATTTGATCAACAAAAGCTTTTTTAACTTCTGCACTTTGGCCTTTTAAGTCTTTAAGCACTTCCATAAAAGCATCTGGAACTTTTATTCCTGACGTATCAATTTTACCTATTTGTTCTTTACCTATCCTATATGTTCCACCAGCTAATTTAACTACTCCAGTAATTCCTAAAACAGCAAGAATAGACTCTCCTCCCATTTTTATACGAGCTTCTAATTCTGTATCGTCTTTATCATATTTAACAGGTTCTAAAATGTATTCTTCAAAAGAAGAAAACCAAGAATCGTCAGGAATCCATTCTCCAATAATGTTAGCTAAATTATCTTGCATTGGATCTAGAGCAAGTTGACCTGCAGCTTCAGCTTTAAGAAGCGCACCTGTTTTTTTAAACTTGTCAAAAGTCTTAATTGGAGCAGTTACTTTATTGACTCCTATGATTGCAGCGCCTAAACTTCCAAGCTCTCTTACAACATTTGGTCCTAAACCTTCAGGCCTTGTGATTGTTGGAGACACGTATTCCCCTCGTTGTCTCATTTCAACATTTTCTTCGCCCACAGCAGCTTCGTATATATCTTGTAGAAGATATTGAGAAGCTTGTTTTTTTTGTTTTCTGGCTTGTTCTAGACCTTCTGGTTCTTTTTGAAAGTCAGACATGTATTTTTGATTTTCTTCAGATAAGAAAGCAACTCCTGAAGTAGGAGGTACGTAAGGGGTATCGATAAGGGTAGAAGCTCCTAAATTAAAGATCGCTTCAACAGGCTCTGAAAGAGCGCCACCGTAAGTTCTTTTTAGTTGATTTTTTTGCTCTTCGCTTGCTGAATCATAAATTCGATAAAGTTCAAATAAATTAGTCATTTTATTTTTAGTCTATGCCTAATATTGCATCAAAAGATTTATTTAACTTTCTTGCTCTATAAGCGGCTGCTTCATATGCGAATTGCACATATTGTTCTTCGCTATATGCTTTTTTCATTACAGTATTTCCGTTATCGTCTACTGTTAAAACATCAAAATAACTGCCACTGTCAAAAACACTGGCTCTATAACGTAACTGTTGAGTGTCTGACAAGTCTCTATTCGCTTCTGAATAAACAATTGTTGTAATACCAGATAGTGTCATTTTTTGTGCTTCTGCTCTCAATACATTTATTTCTAACTCGCTAAAAACAGGCTCTTTTCCTGCAGCTTTAGCCTCGTTGTTTGCTTCTATGTAAGAAGTAATCTTAGTTAATGCATTAAAATTATTTCTCATTTCGTTAGTAACACCTTGAAGTTTATCGGCTCTAGAAGCTCTTTCATCTTTATAAAGATCCCACATTCTTTTTTCGTTTGCGGATAAGCCCAGATAATTAAAATCAACTATTTCCTTTGAATTAGGATTTGAAGGGGTTTTGTAGTCTAGTCCTTGTATCATTAAAGAAAATCTTTCTTTTGACATGTTTTTAGGTAAAATCCTTCTATCTATACTTTGAAAATAAGTGTCATCGAATATTTGTAAGCCGTCTTCTAGTTGTTCTCTCATAGCATTAAAATCAATTCTTTCTTGATAAATTATATTTGAAAGATCTGAAGGCTTATATTTTTTTTCAGAAGAATCTAAATTGATTCGTTCTAAAACATTTTGAAATAGTCTTGTATCTAAATTCATAGCGTTAATTCTACGTTTTGCTTCTTCTTGGCTAAAACCTATATCTAAATCGTCTTTTGGTCCAAACAACTCATCGGCTGTTCGATAAATAGGCAAACCAGTTCTTGTGTCTTTTCCTCTAACATCCCAAGCACTTTCTCCTTTAAAAGTAGTAGGAACTATAAACGGATCTAACTGTTTACTATTGTCTATATATTGTTTTTTATATATTTTTTCTAGTTTTATAGCGTCTCTTTCTATAAGAGTTAATGACTCATCTATATCAGTCGTAGTAGGATCATCTTTAGGAGAAAAACCAAAAATATTTTTTACTCCTTGAATGCCTGCTGCTGCCCAACTTCTATTTTTTGGCTGTAAATAAGCTTGTTGTTGTGCAAAATAGTAATCTTCAAAAGGAAGAGCAGCTTCTTCTAGTGTTTGTCTTCTAAGAATTTCAGCTTTTCTTATTTCTCTTTCATTAACCTCTGTAGCAGGATCATCTTCCACATAAATTTTAGGAAGTTTTGTTATAGGATCTACTTCATATATTCCTTTTTCATTTGTTCTATATCCCATTTTTGCAAATAGATTATCTCTAAGCTCGTCAGAAACATTTTTAATATCTTCTTTTCTTTTTGCTTGCGCCCATTCAGAATTTTTTCCAAGTTCTCCACCTGCAGTAGTCCAAAAATTAGGATCAGCTTCATCTAATTGTCTTTCTGCCATTAGTTCAAAATAATCTGGAGTGTTCTGATACTTTTCAAACTCTTCAACAACTTTTTGAGTTCTTTCGTGTTGTTGTGTTATTTTTGCATTTTCTAAAATTTTTAGCTTCTCTAGCTCTCTTAATTTTAAATTAGAGTCTCTTATCATTCTGTTTTCTCTAGCACCTAGAAACCCTAAAATAGCAGCACCAATAAGTCCTTTTCTTCCTGTAGAGCCATACCTACCCATATAAGCTCTAGAAATATCTTCCCATGTATTATTTTCTTTTAACATATCTAAAGGATTTTTTGACATTTTTATTCTCCTCTACTTAATAAACTGTTTTGTGTTTCTTTTTCTACTTTTTCTAAAAGACTTGGAGAAAGTTCTATTTCTTCAATTTTTTCTTTTATTTCTGTAGGAATTGCTTGTGGATTTACTCTAGAACTTGCTTTCTTTTTTAAATCTTCTAAAGTTGTTACTTCTTCTTCCATTTTTTCAACAGAATTTTTTCTGTTTTTTAAAGGTTCATCACTTAAAAATTTATCTCCAGATTCTAGTACATATTCTATTTCTGCTTTTTCTGCTAAAGCCATAATCATATACATAGTTGGCTCCATTAATAAAAGCATTAAATCTGGATTCCATTTTCCTTCAATAAAACCAGTATATAAAATAACACTTGCAATATCTATAACTCCTACTCCACCTCCAACAGAAAGTAAAACATTAGATGCTGCTTCAGGTTCAATTAAAGCATCAAAGATAACATACATTCCTTCTCTTGGATCTGTGATTTCTGGAGATCTTTCCCAATTGTAAGGTTGCTCTTTAGAGTTTGTTAACGATTGTCCAGGAACGGGCCTTCCACGATCTATAGAGTTTTCTAAATATTGAATGCCTTCTTGTGTTAATTCCATGTTTTCTATATCTCCTTGTTATACTATGCTGTAGGTAAACCAACTGTTTGGAAAACTACTGCATTAGGATTCATCAAACCTGTCATAAATGCACGTGATCCTGTTCCAAAAACAAGACCGTTTTGTGGATTATTTATTTGTTTCATCTTAGTCATTAAGTCTTCTACTCGGTAGCCTGTTGGAAGTGATCTAATATTAGCGTCTATTGGCGCTTCTTGTATAGGTTGAGGCATAACAACTCCTGGTGTTGTAAAGTCTGGTTCACCTCGAATCATGTCCATAGCTACTCCTGTTAATACACCTTCCGCTGCTCCTTCTAAAACTTTAGAAGGGCTGTCAAATTTTGATACAATATTAGATCCAAAATCTCTTAAAACTTCTCCTGCTGATCTTCTTTCAATATATCCACCGCCTTCTGCCAACGGAATATTTCCTTCTGCCAATGATTCAGTTAAAGTTTTATCTGGAGTTATCATTTGTGGAGGATCTAATAAACTTCTTTGTCCTATTGCTGTTTCTGAAGTTGCTGTTCCTGTATACGCTCCTGTAGAATCTAATTTTGAAGAAAGCGTTTTAGGATCTACTCCTGCTTCAATTCTTCCTTGTAATGGATCATAAAGATCTACTGTTCTATTAGGATCAAAAAACGTATTGTTTACAGCATCAACTGATTCAGTAATGCTACTAGATACATTTACTGCATCAGGATTAATCATTCCGTTAGAAGCCATAGTTTCTGCTTCTATGTGGTTTATAGCTGTTGTAGCAGCTTCTGAATTTGAACCAGCGTTTGCAACATTTTCAATCACTTGTTCAACTCCACCTGCTGTTTGTCCTGTATTTGCTAGTTGTCCTGCACCTGCACTCACTGCGTCACCTGCGCCTCTTTTTGTTGCGGTAACAGCTATTTCTTCTATGGCTGCACCTGCTGCCTCAGTTGCACCTGCTGTTGCTGCCTCAGTTGCACCTGCTGCTGCCGTTGCTGTCGCTTCTCCTGCTGCTTTTGCACCAAATTTACCAATTAAGTTTTTAGCAACTGCACCCATAGCCATAGACAAACCAATCATGCCTACGATTCTACCAAGTTTAGAACCCATTAATTTCTTAATGCCTTTTTTAATTTTTCTTCCTAGTCTTCTTAAAAATTTCATTTTTGTTTTATTTTCCTCTTACTTAATATTATGGATTAGGTCCACTACTTCGTCTTGATGTATAGCTTCCTCCTCCTCCAGAAGTAGCATAAGCTGTTGTTAAAGATCCAGCAAAATTAGAAACGATGTTAGTTAAATAGTCTTTATAAGTTGAACCTGCTTTACCTTCATTTGCTAAAGCTGTAGCAACAATTTGAGCTTTTCTGTTTTCTTCGTTTTCTGCTGCTCTAAAATCAAAATCAGCTTGATCTCTTAGTTCTTGCCAAAGAAAAGCCAAAGCTTGTGAACTCATTTGAAAAGCGTTCTGAGCATTCTGTGCGTTGATAGCATTTTGTGCAGCAGTATTTATAGTATTTGCTTGTCTTCTCCACTCTACATTAGAAGCTTCAACTGCTGCTGCATTTTGAGCATTCCATTGATTTCTTGCAAAATCTTGTTGTGCATTAAACTGATCTACTTGAGTAACCAACTGTGAATTAAATTTAGAAATGTCTGCTTCAAGACCTACTCTTCTTGCTTCTGCTGCATTGTTCTGAGTTGCATTGAATTGTGACATTGCATCATTACGAGCAGCATTGTTCATGTCTATTTGAGAAGATAAGTTAGCCATAAATTGATTTGTTTGATTCTCACTTGCTGCATTAAACTGAGCAGCAGCATTACTAGCAGCTTGGTTGCTTAACATTCTTTGTTGAGCTTGTTGAGCTTTTAAAACTTCTGTTTGTTGTTTATTGTTTAAATTAGCCATATCCATATTTAAAAATGCTTGAGCATTCTGAGCAGAAAGCCTAGTATTTGCATCAAGCTCCGCTAAATCTAATCTAGACATATTTGCAGCATTTTGTAAAACTGCTTGTTGTTCTTGACTTGCATCCGTCAAAGCAACTGTTTGTAAGAACTTACTATTGGATAATCTTGCTTGTTGTTCATTATTAAGATTAGTCATGTCCATATTAAAAACTTTATCAGCATTACTAAGTGCTGTTTGTTGTCTCATTTGAGCATTCATTTGCTCTGCTTGTGCCTCAATATTTCTTTGAGACATTACACTTTCTTTTATAGACTGTGCATTGCTCTGTGCTAAAGGCATAGCACTTTGTATAATTGCATTAAACAATGCATCTCTACCTACTGTAGAAGCATCTAATCCACGCTGTGCTAACATTTCGTTTACTGCTGCAACTGCAGGCCTAGCAAAAACAGGAACTTCTCCTGATTCCATTCCTTCTAGTAAAGAGTTTAATTGTGTTGATATTAAAGCTTCTTCAGGAAGACCAGCGATCATTCCTCGTTCTTCTTCGCTGTAATCCATAAGTTCGTCTTCTAAAACTTCAGGATCGTTTCCTATTAGATTAATTTGATCTTCACTTAAACCTGCTCTTCTTAATTGTTTTTTAGCACGAAGAACTCTTGGTAAATTAGTTCCTGCTATTTTTGCAGCCTCTGCTTTTGCTTCAGGACTTAAAGTTCCTGTAGCTGCTTGAACTAAAGCATCTGCAGCTTTTTGTTGATTAACATTAATTCCTTCTGCAGATAATGTAAGAGAAGCATCTTGCATTTGTGCAATAGCTTGAGGACTAACTTCTCCAGTTTGTGCATCTATGACAGGTGTTTCAGTAACTTGAGCAGCCTCCATAGTGGCTGTTTCTACATCAGCAGGCGCTTGAACATCAGGAGCTACTGTTCCTGTAGTAACCGTTTCTGCTCTTGGAGCAGTTGCCACAGAAGCTTGTGCTTTTTGTTCTGGTGTAAGATCCGTCATGGTTGTTATTTCCATGTCTCTAACAACAGGTTGTCCTGTTTTAGGATCTATTCCACCAACTTTTTCAGCGTCTGGTATAACTGCTTCTCCGCTCGGACCTTTTCCTCCTGCTATTTGTTCAGCATATTTTTTAGGATCTTTAACAGTAATTGGAGGTTTTGGAGGTTTTGTTTCGTCATTACCTCTAGGAGTTCTGTCTCTTGGTCTTCCTCCTCCTGTGTTTCTTGTTTCACTTTCAGTAGTAGGTTGATCAGGAATAGGTCTACCTACATTCGGATCAAAAGCAGGTGTCATTTCTTCTTGAGCAGGATCTTTAATAGGAGCAGGCCTATCTTGCCTAGCAGGTGTAGAAACCATAGGAGAAGGATCTGCTGTTATATTTCTATCTTTAACTTCTTTTTGAAGATCTATTTCTGCTTGAACTTCTTGTTCTGCTTTAGAATTATTATTTCTTCCTCTTTTAGGACCACTACCTTTGGCCAAAGCAACTCTACCACCTTGTCTCATATCAAGTCTATTACCTTTATTATATCTTTTTCTTGCCATTATTATTTACTCTCTTCAAAAAGCCTGTCTATTTTTTGTTCTAATTTTTCTAAGACCTTCATAAGTTTACCCATGTCATACTCAAAAGTATCTCTAGATATGTATTCTTTAGCCATCTCTTCTCTTGTTTTGTTGATAAGGATGTCAAGTCTTTTAAGTTCTGCAGCATTACTGCGTATAGCATACAACACAGGTGCGACTACAAGAGTCAACACCACATTCCAAACTATGTAGCTTGAAAGTTCCATTAAAGTTCTTTACGAACTAGGTACTGCAAAGTCATTGTCTGGCTCTGCATAAACTACAGGATTCGTAATTACTGAATCTACTTGACTAGTAAAGACTGCATCCCATTTTGTAGTATTAAACATTGCAGTTAGTGCTGCAAGGTTAAATGTGTCTTTAGCTGCTTTGGTAAAATCACCGTCTGCTGCAACTGCTACAGTAAGAAAAGTACTAGTATAATAAGTAGAATCGCCTTCGTTGTCATTTTCATATTTCATAGACAAATGCCATTCTTCTACTTTACCAGATTTTTCATGAGGGATTGCTTTTACAAGCGTTTTAGTTACTGCCATTTTTTATTCCTCTATTTTAGATTTTAATTGCTCGACTTCTGCCGAGAGTTCTTGGATTGCTTTTACAAGACTAGGTATAAACTTAGAATAAGTTAAACCATACATAACTCCATCTTCACTAAGAGTAGTGGTTAGATTTGTTTTATCTTCTATTTTATAACCATATTCTTCTTCAAGTTTTTCAACATTTTGTGCTAAGAAACCTGTGTCTAACCAATCTTCTTTATGTGTGCCATCAGGGGAAATGCTTTGGTCTTTACTATACAAACTTCTTTTATCCCAACGATAAGTAACTGGTTCTAGTTTGTTGATAAAATTTAATCCTGTTTTAAGAGGCTCTATATCTGTTTTATCTCTAGCATCTGAAGCAACTGTCCAATCTACTTGTATGTTTGCTTCAATAATGTTTTCATCACCTAAGAAAATTCCATTACTACCTGTGGTTACATTACCACCAGGACTTCCTGTTATACCAGATTGTGAACCTACACAAATATTATTTTGCCCAGTTGTTATATTTCCACCAGCAGCATATCCAAAACAAGCATTACTGTGAGAAGTTGTATGAGCGTCTAATGCCCTAGAACCCATAGCAGTATTGTTTGTTCCAGTTGTTGTACTTACCATACAATTAAAACCAACAGCTACATTGTTATCTGCGGTTGTCATTGCAAGACCTGCATTATATCCTACCGCCACATTCGCTGAACCTGTTGTGTTTGCACCCAATGCTTCAGAACCTACTGCAACGCTCTGAGAAGCAGTTGTAATTTTGTCTCCAGCTAAATAACCAATAAGTGTATGTCCAGCACCAGTGGTTATGTCATTACCAGCTTCGTGACCTATGGCAACATTTTCAGTTCCAGTTGTGTTTGCTTTTAGAGCACCTTTACCGATGGCTATGTTTGCATTGGTTGTAGTTGCTGTTTCATATGCTTCAACACCAATTGCAATGTTATTAGAGCCTTCTGTAATTGATTGTCCTGCATCACGACCAATACCAATGTT
>TARA_R100000805_G_C3626195_1_pt1 | contig 12789 bp, 14 predicted proteins | sample TARA_R100000805 | Tara Oceans TARA_R100000805 (sample SAMEA2622832) | marine metagenome | biome: marine biome (ENVO:00000447); feature: surface water layer (ENVO:00002042); material: "saline water (ENVO:00002010), including plankton (ENVO:xxxxxxxx)" | depth 5 m
TACCAAATTCCATATAAGAATATGGTGAAGTATATGTTTGAACTTGCTTCAGACTCAGACTTTGAGATGCTCTATGGTAACCTCAAAGCACAAGAAACTATTTCATTCTGGTCCACAAGTTTCATCCGTGGTACTACTCTAGACAGAGCAGTAGTTGTTGTTGATGAAATGCAAAACTTGAACTTCCATGAATTAGATAGTATAATTACAAGGATTGGTGAAGATAGTAAGATTGTATTCTGTGGTGATGCTACCCAGACCGACCTTACTCGATCCAATGAAAAAAATGGTATCCTTGATTTCATGAAAATTATTCGTGCAATGGAATACGATTTTTCAACTGTAGAATTCGGAACCGAGGACATTGTACGTTCTGGTCTTGTTAAAAACTACATTGTCACTAAACTAGCAATGGGTATGTAATGTTTGAACATCTTGATTATTTGAAAGATGAAGTTGATTTAGAAGCACAGAATATCGAAGGGACTCGTTTTTATCGGGTCCCTTCTGGTAAGTTGTATCCTTCAATCACCTCTATTACCAGTTTCTATGGACGCCAGAAGTTTATCGACTGGCGTAAGAAAGTTGGTAATGAAGAGGCAGACAGAATTACTCGGATTTCTACTGCTCGTGGAACTAAGTTTCATGATCTGGTAGAACAGTATATGTTGAACAATAACGTAGACGATTTCAAACCTCTACCAACTACAAAGTTTCTTTTTCTCAAGGCTAAACCTTTTCTAGACCGTATAAATAATATACACGCTTTAGAAAAATCACTGTACAGTGATTACCTTGGACTTGCGGGTCGCGTTGATTGCATCGCGGAGTACGAAGGAGAACTCGCAGTCATTGACTTTAAGACATCTAAGAAGATCAAACCAGAAGAATGGATTGAGAACTACTTTGTTCAAGAAGTAGCCTACGCTTGCATGTATTATGAAATGACTGGAATTGCAGTTGAAAAATTGATTACCATTATGGTAGCTGATAATGGAGAATGTCACGTCTATGAAAAACGCAACAAAAGTCACTATATTAAACTTCTTACCAAGTACATCAGAGAGTTCGTCGAACACCACACCGAATCTTATGCCAAACACTGAAAAGGTAGACTCACTAATAAAAGAAAAGTTTCTTTGTCAGTCAAAGTTTGCACAAGACATCGAGTATCTCGTCGCGACCTCTAAGATTAACTATATCGAAGCAATCGTAACTTATTGCGAAGAAAACGGTATTGAGTTTGAATCTGTGTCTAAATTAATTTCTAAACCTCTAAAGGAAAAACTTAAGTGTGAAGCGACTCAACTTAACTTCCTCAAAAAAACCAGTCGTGCTAAATTGATGTTTTAATGATGACACCGCTAGATGTTTACAAGACATACCTAGCATTCAAAAATCATTTCACCAAGAAAAACTACGACTACTTTCAATATTGTGGGAAGTCTCGCGCATCGAAGGAGGCTTTCCACAAGAGAAAGGATCGGTATTTCTTTGAACGTATGTCACGAAAGAAGAGTGACGACGAAATCAAACAGTATTTTCTCGCCAACTTTGTTGAATGTAGTGATCCCAGTAAACTGTGGATCGGTGAAATTATTGAATCGGGTGAGTCTAATTACCAGAATTGGTTAAAGAGATCTCAGAGTCTCACATATCTGTTTAAGACTGAAGTAGAAGTCTTTATCAACAAAAAGAATTTTGAACAACTATTCAAAGTAGAAGGAACAAATCATCCAGACATCCTAAAGAAGCATTTGCAAGGTGCAATCTCTATAGAGACAATGGTAATCCTCAATTTGATATTAGGATTTGTGCCTAACTTTGACAAAAAACTAATCGATCCTGTTTGGGAAACCACCAGTCTACGACTCAAAAAATATCAGGCTTTCCTAAATAATGACAGCAGCAAATACAAAAAAATCTTAAAAGAAATAGTACTATGAGTGGATTCTTCGATTCAGAAATCGTAAAAGAACAAATCAAAGAAATGGAAGATCTCCAACAGGAGATCATTGAAAGAACAATGTCTGCTCCATTTATGGATGGACCTGAAAAGAAGGAACATGTTGACCTGATGAGACAGTTCCTAGATAAACAAAAGAACCTGTGTTTCAGAATTCAACTCTCCCAAGATCCACAAGCATTGGAAATGAAAGAAAGGATCAAAGAAGCTGCTGTCATGTTGGGAATGAATCCCGAAAGTGGTATCAATGAATTCTTTGAGAAAATGGACGAGACACTAGATTACTTAGAAGAAATTACAGACGAGTAAAATGAGTTACCAATACACAATCGATTCTAGATATTGTTATCACAACGGTGAGATTGTGGATATGTTTTTTATAAACGGTATACCATTTACATTCGATGATCTTCCTAAAATCATGCAGGATGATCCATACATTCAAATAGAAGCAAAGGACCATCAAACATATACAATAGAAGATATGTATCGGTGGTCTTCCTACCTGATCATGGAGGAGTGCCATCCACTCCTGTTTGAGTTAGACTTGAAGAATCCTGAGGAACTTCCCAGGAATTAAAAACCAGGGCTTGACATCCCTTCTTGCGACCTGTAAGATAAAGTCGTCCCAAAAGCCAAATACACACAATACGGAGCTACAACATGTCTTTTGCTGATCTCAAGAAACAGTCCCGCGCTGGTTCGCTGACTGATAAACTGATCAAGAAAGTCGAAAAACTTAATAGTGGAGAGTCCAACGGTGACGACCGTCTCTGGAAACCTGAAGTCGATAAGGCAGGTAACGGTTACGCCGTGATCCGATTCCTTCCCGCACCTGAAGGGTGCGAACTTCCCTGGGCCCAAGTTTGGAGTCATGCCTTCCAAGGTCCTGGTGGTTGGTACATCGAGAACTCTCTGACTACTCTGGGACAGAAAGACCCTGTGTCTGAACACAATCGTACCCTGTGGAACAGTGGTCGCGATTCTGATAAAGAGATTGCACGTAAACAGAAACGTAAACTGTCTCACTACGCAAACATCTATGTGGTGAAGGATCCCACCAACCCTCACAACGAAGGTAAGGTGTTCCTCTATAAGTTCGGTAAGAAGATCTTTGATAAGATCACCGAAGCAATGCAACCTCAGTTTGCTGATGAGGAAGCAATCAATCCCTTTGACTTCTGGAGTGGTGCAAACTTCAAACTGAAGATCCGCAAGGTCGAAGGTTACTGGAATTATGATAAGTCTGAGTTTGATAGTCCTAGTGTTCTTCTGGATGATGATGACAAACTGGAGTCCATCTACAAGAACCTGAATGATCTGAATGAGTTCACCGATCTCAAGAACTTCAAGTCCTATGAAGATCTGAAGAAGCGTCTTGACTATGTTCTTGGTCACAAAGGTACTCCTAAGTTCCAAGATCAGGAGACCGTTGAAGAAGATGCACAGTGGGAACGTGAACGTAAGGGTGACTTCTCTGAGTCCAAGTCCTACAATGCACCCGCTGCAAGTGGTGGTTTCAATGACTCGGATATCACGCCACAAGCGTCTACAGAGACAACTGAAGAAGAAGACGATGCACTGAGTTACTTCCAGAAACTCGCAGAGTCCTGATACTAGAAAGGAGGGTTAATACCCTCCTTTTTTTATATTCCAGATAGTTTAGGATTATATGTTTGAGTAAGATTGGAATTAACTGAAGTTTTTAAAGTAGTATCATAAAGCATAGACCGTTTTAGGTCATCTTTAATCACAGCAATATACTCTGGTTTTGGTAATCTGATAATTCTCTTAGCCTCATTACGAGAAACTTCATACTCATAATTGGTAATTGGTTTTGCAATCTTATTGCCTTTCAGTTCTTGGATAACTCCCTGACTATCCATATATTCAAATGCCTTGGTTAGTTGAAGTTCCCACTGCGTTCCACTCCATCTATACACTTTATTATTTGCAGAATATATATCACCAACTTCTGTTACAATCGTTTCTTCTGGTTCAATATCAAATGTAACTACAGGAGGATCATAATAATTTTCACCAGGATCTGTAATTGTTACGGATACTAACTCACGACCAATTACTGAAGTAATCCCAGCCGCAGATCTGAATGTTGGAGGTAATCCGAGTGTTACTTGAGGAGTAACTGTATATCCAAATCCTGCCTGAGTAATATCAAAAGAGGTTACATGGAATCCATTATCACCCTGTGTGAGTATTGCAGTAGCTGCTGCAGAAACCGCAGTGAAAGGTGTTCCAATAGCTACTGAAGGATTTTCAGTATAACCAAATCCAGTTTGAGTAATACTAAATCCATTAACTCTACCCAAAGAATCTACAGTACAGATTGCTTTTCCTTTTGATCTATTCTCAAACTGAGCAACCTTATCATCACCTTCACCAACAACCCATAGTGTTTCTTTGTTGTCTTCTCTCACAAATGCATCCGTAGGTTGATCTGCTCTGTTAGCAACGAAGAAAGTTTCAGAGTTTGTAATGTTACTTAGATCGTATGCAACATCTAAATCAAATCCATGAATGGATCCAGAGTCTTGACCTACAACATAAAGTTTTTTACCATCATCTCCGAAAGTAAATCCAACCAGATCAAAGTCCTGTACAAGACTGCCTATATTTGTGGTAGAACCCAATGTTGGACTGGAAAGATTATATGCAGCTGTTAGATTATATGTTTTGATACTATCTGGATTATTACCATCCAGAATAAACATTTTTAGTCCATCTCCACTAAATCTAACTCCACCAGGGGCATCTAATGTGAATGATGTTGAATAAATTGCAGTTGATAGATCCCAGGGAACAACTAACTGATAATATGCAACCTTCTGAGTTCCACTAAGACCACCAGTTACAAACAAAGCAGCTCCATTATTTGTAACGTCAACACCAGTACAATAAGAGAATTGACTACTAGCATCTAAAGTTGGTCCTGCTGCAATAGTCTCAATATCCCATGGGGTGGAGAGATAAAACTCCTTGATTTGGTTTGGACCAGTCATACTGGCCGTGTAAATCTTGTAACCATCGGGTTTGATTGCCATACCCTCAACGTCACTTCCAACCCCGATTGGAGATTTCTTTCTATATCTTGCACCAACAACATAGTTTGGTGGTAAACTAATCGTTACTGCAGGTGCAGTCAAACCGTATCCAATACCTGGATCAACTACGGAAACTAAATTAAGTCTACCCGTGGCATTTAGAGTCGCGATTCCAGTTGCATTTCTAGATGGATATGGTTGAGAAATTGTTACCACGGGAGGAACTCTATATCCTGCACCAGTATTAAATCCAACTGTTGTACTAAAGCCACTAAGATGGAAATTTTCTATTTCTGCGGTTGCAGTTGCTGCTATAGTCTCTGGTGGTGCTGAAAAACCAATCTTAGGATTTCTGGGATAACCTCTACCCCCACTAGAAATTGATGCAGCATTTACAACAAAATCTTCGACAGATGTCAAGATAGTTGCACCTATACCAGGTAAAGTGATTACTGGAAAGGTTACTCCTGGTGGATTTGTAGTAATTCCTTCATACTGAGGTGCATCATAATAAGACTTATCTACTTCTAAACCACCAGGAACTAATAATCTACCAAAAGCATCGGCAGTTTGTACAGTTTCGTAGTGATGAATCTCTGTAAGTTTATCTTCATCACCATATTTTTCTATCAAATAATTGTGAAGTTCTGAATTATTCAGAGGCCAATCACTATAATAATCTTGAATATTGTTTACGAGTCTTACAACCCAGTCCAATCCAGAATCACCATACACTTTTTGAGCAATTTGTTCTGGTCTTTCATTTTCTTCTACTTGATAAAAATCAAAAGTGGTGAAGATTGATTCTAAATCATTTCTGAGTTTACTTCTTCTGAATAAATTTTTCGCTACGGTAACTTCATCATTGGTTTTAGATCCCTTGAATCTGTTAACATATTCTATATTTGGTAGATTTTTGAAATATGCCATGAGTTTTAGTAACCGATGTCGTCTAGGTCTTTGTAGTCATTAAAGTCACCACTATATATCGGAGTTAGTTCACCAAACTCCATGACAATTGTCACAGAAACTGGTTGACCATCATCATATGCTGACCACATTCTATCTGGAGAATAGTCTGTTGTAAATTTTCTCAATGCACAAGTTTTAAATTTAGGCATTCCTTTATTTTCTTCTTTTCTAGTTGTTCTGAACGATACTCCAAAAACATTTGGTGTCTTTAAAAAGAAATTTTGCCCATCGTTGATTTGATTTCTAGGAGACATTCCTTGTTTAAAGAATCGAATAATTCTTCTAATTTCTGCAGCCTCAGCTTGACTTCTTGCAGTCATTCTGTATGCAAGTCCAAAGTTTCTAAGTAGTGGTGATCTGAATAATAGTTCCATGTTAGGGTTTGGAACAATACCAGCACCCCTAGCGAGAATAGTTTCTGCTGAAACGTTTATTCCTGCTGCTTTTAATATATTACTTGATACCACAGTACTTAAAAGTTGTTTACCAGATTCGCTGCTTGTTACTCCTTGAGCAGCGTCAAAAATAGCTTTTGCTGCAATACCTGTTCTTGCACCGCCACCTATTCCCCCTAATCCAAAGGTAGTACCCTGACCACCGCCAGTGGCGATATTGACGCCGGCCTGACCCAGCGCCGTGAGGGCGCCCGCGGCCAGATAACCTGTTGTATTACTAAGAACTGATTGTGTTACTCCAGCAGCAAGAGTGTTCATGGTATCTTCACCATATTTAACTCCTCTCTCTTCTTGGAAACTTTGAGGCATTGGTAATATTACCATACCTTTAGGGTCCTTATATCTACCTTCAGCAGCTCCTTGAAGAAGTCCGTCTTTAAAAATGTTTTGAGCGCTTTTACCTTCAATAAATTCTAGTTCATTTGGAGCTTGATAATTAAATTGTGTAATTACACATGTATCCATTTTATGTTCTAAATTGCCTTTTAGGGCAATGGGATACACTAATACAGTCTTCTCATCAAATGAAGACCCTGGAGCGTATTTGTCATTTTGACCTAATTTGTCTAATGCATTTGGAGTATTAACGATTGTTTCTATAGTGCTTCCTAAGTTGAAGCCGGGTAAGAGATTATCAAGTAAATCAGCAAAATTTCCTATAGAACTACCAGTTGTCTGTGCTGGAGTTTGTGGATTACTACTATTACTGCTTGGGCTGGTTAGTGGATTTTTATTATTTGAATTAAATGCCTTAGCCCATGGGGGAGCTATATATCCAGCTGGATATACCATTCCCTGTAACAATGCTAGACTCAAAAGTTTCTGTTCTACAGATTTTAATTGATCATCTTCTAAACCATAAGAACTAAGCACACTTTGACTAACAAAGTTATTTTTTTGAAAAATATCTGGCGAATTAATGGTTTTCGCATTACCATCTTTATCCGTATATTCGATAATAGTCGCTTTCCACTCGAAACTTTTATCGTCTAAGGTAATATTATACTTAATTGTTTCACCCTTACTATTCGTAATTTCTTCTGGAGTGGGCGTTAGATTTTGTATTGCCACGTATATCGATTAATAAGGTCCTTGTTTATTATTTAGACTACTTTGGAGAACGTATGTATTTTGCATAAGATATAGAAGTCAATACGGGCAATTCAGTTGAAGTGACTTCATATAAATTACTCTGCATTTCTGCCCAGGTGTAGTTTCTAGGATCTTTGAAGTGTATATTGTATCCTCGGAATCCCCATCGAAATACTTCTAGACATTCGATCAATGGGTGTTGATCGTACTTAAGATCTCTTGTCTTTGCCTTATATAAAAACGTATAATATTTTCCCTGATCGGGCACAGGTGTTACTGTATATTGCAACGCATCCATGATCAACATCATGCGATCTTCTACGTCTTGTTCTGCATTGATTTTATCTTTAATCGGACTAATCCTATCATCACTCAGAATAGGATCATCACCTTTTCCAATTAGATCTGCAAGGTCTTGTTCTGTTTTTCTTTGTTTTAGAGTCTTTCTTGGCATTACTTGATACCTAGATCTTTTTCTGTCATGATCTTGAATTCATAGTTTCTATCATCACAGAATTCCTGAGCTGCTTTCCACTTTGCTTGATTAACTGCCCAGGTCTTGACTTTATATGCCCACTGTTTCGTCCTTCTTTTAGGATTTTGTTCGGGCATTTCTACTTCTCTTTGTGGTTTTATTTCAATCACCATTGATCTTTTTTTACCAAACTTATCAGTATATCGAACAAGGAAGTCTGGATAGTATCGGTGGACTTTATTATCAATAGGAGAGATGTATGGAATACAGAACTCTTCGGACTGCCACTGGTTTACATTTTCATTGAGATCACAATATCTCATAAACTTTCGTTCCCAGAGTGAACGATAAACTATATTTGCTGGGTCACCTTTATATTTTCTGGGATTCTCTGGTCGATATTTTCCCTTATAACTCATATACATAGTATAGATCCTTAAAAAATATTTATAGTGGCGGAAAATCTGTACAGATATAGAGTTGACCCCCTTAACATTAAGATGACGGACGGCAAATCGTCTGCAGCTCAGGGTAACATCGGCGGTGTTATGGATTACCTGGGCGAGATTGCCATGTCCAGTCAATTCAAACTAAATTTATTTTTGAGTGGTACTGGAACGAGTGAAAATGATGATTTGAACTCTTGGTTAAGACAGTGTGGAATATTTGGAGATAATGCTAACGATCAACAACTGAAGTATGATCTACTGTGTCATCAAGCTCAGTTGCCAGGAACTCAGTTTGATCTAGCAACAGAAAAAGGTGGATTTCAGGGAGTTACTGAGACATTCGCAAGAGCCAGACAGTTCACCCAATTTGCAGTTTCATTTTATGTTGATAGTCAGTATAATGTTATTAGATTATTTGAAGAGTGGATGAATTTTATCAATCCACTTCACGTAACTGGTGGACCAGGTGTGAAGCCTGATTCGGGAAAAATTATTGAGGGTAGTCCTGCAGGAAGTTTGTTTAGACAAGAAGCTCAAGAAGGGACAGCCTTTTTTAGGATGAGATATCCAGAAGCTTATAAGAAAAATATCACTATTACTAAGTTTGAAAGAAATGCTGGATTTCATTTGGGTAAGAATAGTATATACCCATATGAACAACAAAGTAGACAACTGACTTATCAATTTATTAATGCATTCCCCATTCAAATTGCTGCAGTTAATTTAAACTATGGTGGAAGTGAAATTGCAAAAGTCGATGTTGTCTTTAATTATGATCGATATACTACTATGAAACATGATCCTGGTAGACAAGTTTCAGTACCACAGAATTTGACTATAGAAAGTTTAACACAACTACAGGGACTACCAGGATTCGCTATTGGAGATTTCTTAGACCAAGATGGTAACCCTCTGGGCGGATCCCAAAATATTGGATAAATAAAATTACTGAGTTGAAATTCTATGCCATTACCTAAGATTGCTGCGCCAACTTATGAGTTGACCCTACCCTCTACAGGAAAAAAAGTTAAGTATAGACCTTTTCTGGTCAAAGAAGAAAAAGTCTTGATTCTCGCTCTAGAAAGTCAAGACGTGAAACAAATTACCATGGCAATCAAACAAGTATTGTCTGAGTGTATTCAAACTAGAGGTATCAAAGTAGAAGAACTTCCTTCATTTGATATTGAATATCTATTCTTGAATGTTCGTGGTAAATCAGTCGGAGAAGCAATCGAATTGATTGTTACCTGTCAAGATGATGGTGAGACCGAAGTACCTGTCAAAATTTATGTTGACCAAGTAGATATTCAGTTTGAAGAAGATCATTCACCAGAAATTAAGTTGGATGATTCTGTTGTATTGAAAATGAAATATCCATCATTGGACCAATTCATTAAAAACAATTTTGACTTTAATGAACAAGAATCGGTCAGTACTATTGAAAAATCATTTGAAATTATTGCGGAGTGCATCGATACTATCTTCACTGAAGAAGATGCTTGGTCCGCTAAAGACTGCACCAAGAAAGAACTATTAGAGTTTATTGAAGGAATGAATTCTTCACAGTTTAAGATGGTTGAAAAGTTTTTTGAAACCATGCCAAAATTGAGTCACACATTTACAGTGAAGAATCCTAAGACCAAGAAAGAAAATACTGTAACGCTGGAGGGGTTGACGAGTTTTTTCGGTTGATAATGTCTCATATCAATCTTGAGGCATACTTTAAGATTAACTTCGCTTTGATGCAGTTCCATAAATACAGCTTGACTGAGATCGAAAATATGATGCCTTGGGAAAGAGACATTTATCTTGCCCTATTGAGAGCTCACATTGAAGAAGAAAACCTAAAGGCACAACAAGCTAATGGCGGTTAGTAACTTACCAAATCTAAGTGTAGCAGCTCCTAGTTCTACTGGGAAAATATCTCCACAGAGTATATCTGGAGGTCAGACCTTAGGTTCTGGTGTAGTTGAAAGTGCCGCTAACAATATTACAGGATTTAAGAGAGCAGGAACATCTGCCGTATCACCAAAAGTTCCCAATATTGCAGCTCTTCTTCAAAGTATTTCTTCTAGTATTATCAGTAACGTAGAGAATATAACGAGTGGTGTTAAGAATGTAATTCAGGGCGGAATTACTAACGTAACAAATGTATTTGGTAGAAAAGAATCTGAGGAAGATCCGAATAAAATAATGTCGGAGTTCTTAGGACTCTACCAAAAGGCATTAGATTATATTAAATTCTTTGCAGATCCTAAACAGATACAAGGATTTGATAAAGCGATTAAATTATACCAAGATAGTTTAAAATCTACAGGAGATACTGTAGTTACTATCAGGAAGTTCATCAAAAAGATGATCAAAGACTTCCTAAAATTAAAGAATGAACTTGCCAATATGGGAGGTGGTGGTGGTTTTAGATTACCACGATTGCCCTTACCAGGAAGACAACCACGTCAACCCAGAGGACCCGCACGCCGACCTAGAACTAGGATGCCTAGAGGTAGAGGTGGTAAATTAGGCCTGGGATTATTGGGTCTAGGATTACTTGGTAGTGGCGCAATGGCTGCTAATAAGTTTATTGGTGGAAATGAGGAAAAACAACAAACGTCAGAAGGAATAAGTGGAGAACTCATTACAAAATTTGATGGTGTATTAGAAAAATTTGATCAAGCTATTGCTACTTTGGAGAATTTAACCGCATCAGCTGCAGGTGGTGGTGATGGTAAACCCAAAAAAGTTAAAGATGGTGGTCCTAGAGGTGATGATCTTCTTCCTATGACTTCCGACTTTGATGCATCAAAAATAAAAGATGCATTTAACACAGGATTGGTAACAGGTCCTAAAGGTCGGATAGGTCGTGGTACTGAATATCATATTGACTCTCAGTTTAGTAGTGATCTTCCTATGGAGGATATAGTTAAAATGGTGGATCAAATGGCACTAGCATATGATGCAATGGGTCGTGAAATGGAATTCTCTAACGCCGCGGTGGCAGATAAGATTTATAATCCTAACGCTAGTTTAGAAGAAAAAAGTGCGCTTTTAATGGACGTATTTAAAGCACATAATCTTCCCAGAGGACGAAAACTTGATGGAAAACATGGATTCTATCAAATGGATTATTTTGTTCCTTTCAAAGGCAAAGGAAGAGGACATGAGAGTGCGGAAAGTGCTCCATTACTTTTGCCATTTCTACAAGACGGTAGTGTACGATATGAGAAGTCTGGTAGTTATGGTGCATCTGCTGATTTGATTGATTCCGAAGGAAAAGTTCGAGCGAGGGTTGGACATGGTGATGTTCGAGGTGCTAAATCTGGAACTATTGACCTTTCTACAGTAAGACCATTCAGTCAACAAGTTCAACCAGTTGAAGAAGTAAAACCAGATCCCAAAGCACAAGAAGTAAGTCGTGCTGATCCACAATCAACAAGTTTTATCCAACAAGTACCTGGATCAAATAGTGTTGCGGTCATACCCGCTTCTGATAGTTCTCAACCACAAACGCAGACACAACCACCACCTGCACTTGTAGCATCATCAGTAGAAAATATTAATTTTAATTTGACAGTTGAAAATCCTGATAATTTCTTTCCACTTTCGGCTAAACAAATGCTTAATATCGTAGGATAATGTCAGTAAATAATCTAACTCCAAAGGTAAGAACTAAAGCTAAAAAGGTATTGAATCTTGCGGTCAAATCCAAGAGATCGATGAAACTTAATGAGTTGAACTTTGTTCGCACTTCAAGGTTTATTGAAAAAGAATCTAAGAGAATAAGCCAACCCAAAATTGATAAAAAAAAATTAAAGAAACTTTTAAACACCGACTTTGCTTCTATAGCGAGTGCAAGCCTCCCTGGTAAAGGTGGTGGAGGTCTTTTAGGATTATTAGGGGATGTTCTTGGTGGTTTTGGAGGTGGTGGGGGTAGAAGAGGTGGCCGTCGTGGTGGACCACCATCCAGAAGAGCACAACAAAGATATAGAAGAAGATTTGGAAATAGAGCTGGAAATAGAAGATTTGGTAGAATGCCTCAATTTGGTAGAGGTGGAGGTGTTCGTGTTCCCAGAGCGGGTGGATTGCTTGGTGTTGCAATGGCAGGACTTGAGTATGGAGGAAGAGTATCTGAAGGACAAACACAGACACAGGCAATAACAGGAACTGCTGCATCCACTGCTGGTGGTATTGCTGGTGCATATGCAGGCGCAAAAGGTGGTGCTCTATTAGGTGCTGGAATTGGTGCCTTGTTTGGTGGTGTGGGTGCTGTTCCTGGTGCTGCTATTGGTGGATTTCTTGGTGGAATTGCTGGTGGATTCGG
>TARA_R100000805_G_C3626193_1_pt1 | contig 12757 bp, 3 predicted proteins | sample TARA_R100000805 | Tara Oceans TARA_R100000805 (sample SAMEA2622832) | marine metagenome | biome: marine biome (ENVO:00000447); feature: surface water layer (ENVO:00002042); material: "saline water (ENVO:00002010), including plankton (ENVO:xxxxxxxx)" | depth 5 m
AGAAGAGCGTGGTGCCACGGAAACCAAGGGACGCCCACCTGCCGTTGGTGGCCTTCCAGATAAGGTTGCAGGTTACCTACAGGAAACATTAAATACACTGCCGGTATCTTTTAGTAAATCAAACCCCTACAGCGTCATTCTGCCATGGCAAGATTATAATGAAGAAGAGGGTTTTGCAATAAACGTTTTCTATGATTACCACGCCCCTAACCCAGAAGACAACTATCCTGAGGGTCGATCCTCTTATGACTATGATTCGTACAGAGTAAAGGTTGAAATGTCAATGGATTACGACGGCTCTGGGGCAGTGACCGACACAAAAACATTTTTTGTTGGTGAAGATCCAGTTCCTGAGGATGTTTCGGCATATATGAGAGATTTTGTTGTAGACGGCTCTGGCAATGTAAATACGCCAGCGGATATGTGGGGAACGTTTATCGAGGGCATATTTAAAGAAGTGTCTGAAACCCCTGGGTTAATTGGTAACAGCCTATATGATCGCTATAGCTCAGGAGGTTTTAACTATATCAACGAGGGCTTTTTAAGAAAGTTAGCTGAAGATATTTCTAAGGTTGATATATTTGATTACGGCTTTGACCAAGACTCAATACCAGAGGTTATATATTTTCACGAAGATCCTGATTTAGAATTAGACCTGGCGGCTGCCATAGAGAAGTACGGAGGTTCCGAGGCAAATCCTCCTTTCTATATCAGAGAGCCCGAGGAATCTGGCTTTCTTAGGATAGCTAACTCCATAGTACCAGAGTTTAACGCTTGCGAGGACACAGAAGCAAACGCTAAGTTCCCAAACTTCTATGAACTTAAGGAAGTGGCAGGCAATTTAGTTGATAAGATATCTGATGATGAGAGGCTGTCTCGTGCTGCTGGTGATGTTATAAATATCATAGAGGCCCCATTTGAAAGAGTCTTGCCTGCGGCAGCAGTAGCCCTTAACGAATCTTTAATATACACCACGATAAGGATCTACCTGTCAGAGTTTATGTTAAAATCATTGCCTGTTTTTTACTTCTTGAGGCCTAAGTATCCTGATAACTATACTAATTTAGTCTCTGAGTACATTATTGAAATGATGGAAGAGGGGCTGATAAACTCTGGGCGTGGCAGAAGGTACCGGGAAGATTATAAAGACTATTATTATCTATTCCTAGAGCAGGTTGTTCAATGTTTTACCTCCAAGATAGAATATAAAATTTTAACCGATGTTTCAGAAACAGAGTCTCAAGCTCTGAGAAACATATATAGCTTTATTGAAAACAACTGGGCTGGGTATGTGTCCCCTAGAAATCGTAAGCTAAAAGATGTAAGAGAAGAAAAACTAGAAAACTGGCGTGGCATGATGAGCCAAACGTCAATAATAAATAATTGTAAGACTATCCTAAGAAGGTATGTCGGCGAAGAGATAACACGCATGGCTTCAATCTTAAACGAATCTCTGCCAACCAAAGTCCCGTATCCAGTGGACACAATAGACGATTTATTGATTACGTCTCCAAATAGGATTCCGGCTGAAATCCCCATACCAGGCGGCTCATCTATAGTGACAGACATCCCGTATATCGCAGGAGCGGTTAATAACAAATCAGACAATGGCCCAGTAGATGTTCCTACAATAGGGTATTACACAACATATGGCCTAGCTGGAGGGTTGCCACACCCACTTGATTCGCTTTCATTTGATGCAAGAAACTGGCCTTTTGTACTAGAAAGGTATGTTAGCTATCGAGGATCAGAAGTGGTTCATCCATATGGTAGTGTTGCTAACCTTTTTGACTGGCAAGACAGCTTCGCAGGGGAAAACTACAATGTTTTTAACAACGAATTGTATTTTGGCCTAAGACTATCGTATGTCCCTACGCAAGCAGATCGGAACTCAGTGAGCTTTGACTCAATTTCTGATACCATCGATGACAACGTGGCATTTTCATCTAAAGCGTTCGCAGAGCAGTTTAAGCATTTAATACCCATAGCGTCTGTAGAAGTCCAAGTCAACAAGCATATTGGAGGAACACACTCAGATAGTTATTCTCCACAGCACTATCAAGATTATCTACAAGATCTTATTTGTTTATTAATTGAGACACCTGAATACAAAATGACGTTTAAGCATGTGTTCCCGCTCGCCAGATACATGTCATTATATGCTGTGTACGTTTCCAACGCTTTTGTGCCTTCGCTGGCAAACGTCAGCGACGGCTGGGCTGCTAAGAGCGACGGCTCAGGAGGAGGCAGGTGGATAGGGTTTGGTAAAAACGGTGGTATGAATACTTGGCGTGGAAACGAAGGTGCTTCTAATTCATTCCATAAATCTAAGGAAGTCGCCAGACAACTACTAGAATCATCATGTAATACTAATTACTTCTATAAGGATAGGAATCAATTAACCCCACCAGAGGCCTTTGTAGACATATCAAGGCCAAAGAACGATACAGGACTGAAGCTTAAATGGTGGCAGTGGGGCTCATTGAGGCCGCCCCCTTGTAAGGAGGATGAGTAATATGTCAGGATTTTCACCGAAATTGCCGCTCACGCTAGACCCGGATGATGGCTACACTTTGAATAAAACAATCAAGGAAGTGGCTAAGCAGAATTTCAAAATGCTTGTTCTTACAAACCCAGGGGAGCGGATCATGGACCCTGAATTTGGAGTTGGTATTTTAGCTTATATGTTTGAAAATAATACTGCTTCTACGCATGGGCAAATTGATGCCAGGGTACGGGAGCAGGCTTCAAAGTATTTACCTTACATAGAGGTTGGAGAAATTATATTTAATTCTCCGGTTAACAATAGTGAAGTATCGGACAATTTCCTTGGTGTCTCTATACAATATAACATAAAGAGACTAAACATCGGAGATGTCTTAGAAATACCAATAAATTAAATCCAATTACTATTTATTAAAAGAACTGGGAGCCATTTTAGATGCCATCTCGCAAGACGCCAATAAAATATACTAGTAGAGAGTTTGAGTCAATTAAAAGAGACCTTCTAGAGCACGCCAGAAGGTACTACCCAGATACCTACAAAGATTTTAATGAAGCATCCTTTGGCGCTCTAATGATAGACACAGTTGCTTATATTGGCGACATCCTTTCATTTTACTTAGATTACAGTGTAAATGAATCATTTATGGACACGGCCATAGAGTACAACAATATAGTTAGACTATCCAGACAGTCCGGGTACAAGTACAAAGCGAACCCATCCTCCTACGGGACGGTGGCGATATATGCGATTATACCAGCTAGTACCTCTGGCTTGGGGCCGGATACAGCATATTTTCCAGTTCTCAAAAAGGGTAGTGAGTTGTCCTCAACCTCTGGAAACACATTTATTTTGGATGAAGATGTAAGATTTGATGACCCTTCCAACGAAGTAGTCGCAGCTAGGACAGATTCTGCCACAGGTTTGCCGACTTCGTATGCTGTTAGAGCATATGGTAGAGTAGTTTCAGGTATCTTTGGTAACGAAACAATCACGGTTGGCTCTTTTGAGAGGTTCAAGAAGATCCAACTTTCGTCTCCAAATATATCTGAGGTCTTATCCGTGCGCGACTCGGAGGGCAATGAGTATTTTGAAGTTGAGCACTTATCACAAAACACAATTTATAAAGAGGTGGTTAACAAGGGTGATAACAAGGATACGGTTCCATCAATCTTGCGACCCATGATAGTTCCCAGAAGGTTTGTCGTGGAAAGGACTAGAAATAGCATATTCCTTCAGTTTGGCTATGGGGGACCAACGGAGATCACTAGCCCCTCTGTTGCAGAACCCAAGAATGTTGTTCTGCAATTAAATGGCAGAGACTACATAACTGATAAGTCTTTTGATCCATATAAGCTTCTAAACACTGACAAGTTTGGTGTAGCGCCCGCGAACACAACACTAACAATTGTCTACAGAACGAACACGGCAGCCAATGTAAACGCATCTGCTGGTTCTGTGACTAAGGTCATAAGACCAATTGTTGAATTTGTGGATCGTTCTGCATTGAATGATGCCTCGGTATCTTCGGTTGTCAACTCTTTAGAGTCATTTAATAGTGAGCCCATTGTTGGTGATACAACCCTTCCATCGTCCGAGGAGTTGAGGAGAAGAACAATAGACCACTTTGCTACACAAAACCGTGCTGTTACACAGCAAGACTATGAGGCACTGGTCTACGCGATGCCAGAGAAGTTTGGCTCCATCAAAAGATGCCGCGTCATTAGAGATCCTGACTCACTTAGAAGAAACTTAAACTTATATGTTGTGTCAGAAGACGCATCAGGAAAGCTTGCTACCACCAACAGCACTATTAAAGAAAATATAAAAACTTGGCTCGGCAGAAACAAGATGATCAGTGATACAATTGATATATTAGATGCAAAAATAGTTAATATTGGAATTGAATTTGAAGTCGTAGTGGACGAAGAAACCAACAGATTTCAGGTTTTATCTGATTGTTCGCAGGCGATAAGAGACAAGTTTGCTGTGACTCCATTTATCGGAGAGCCGCTGTACCTAACAGATATATACAGCGCTCTTAATAAGGTGAACGGAGTTATAGACACTAAGAGAGTGAACGTCGTTAGAAAAACAGGTTCTAGCTATTCAAATACAAAATTTGATGTGGATGAGGCGCTTTCCGCTGATGGAAGGTATTTATCAGTGCCTTTGAACGTTGCAATAGAGCTTAAGTTCCCAGACTCTGACATAACAGGAGCAATTTCGTAATGGCTATAAAAAGATACTTTGCTTCAAAAGACAACACAATTACAAATGCTTTTAAATCTAACTTGACAACCAGGGGCACTGGCTCTAATATGGGCCAATCAGATGTGCTAGAAGTTTTTTCAATCTACGGGCAGGCTTCCTCTTCTTCGGGGCTAACCTCTGAATTAGCTAGGGTTTTGATTGAATTTGACACCACAGATGTGGCGGCGGACAGGACTGCTGGTGATATCCCAGCAAGCGGAAGTGTATCATTTTACCTGAAGATGTTCAACGCTAAGCATGGCCAGACTCTGCCCAAGAATTATACTATGGAAGTCAAAGCAATTACAGGGTCTGTCGCTACCCAAGAGTGGGAAGAGGGCTATGGGTTAGATATGGAGGGTTATACAGACTCTACAGTAGGCGGAACAGGGTCTAGTTGGGCCAATGCGTCTAGCACTAGTGCAGCAGCAACCGCAACAATAACTGTCCTTAACGAGGGATTTATTGAGAATGATGATGTAATTATTTTGGATGCAACCAATGGATCGAGGGTCATATTGGCATTAAACGACTCTGACTCTCCCACGTCTTCAACAGTTACAGCAGTATCGACGGCTGGTTCGACATCTGCGGACGATGCCGTGCTATTCGCCTTACACAACGGTGCCAGTACCACGGCCCAGGCAGCCTTGATTGCAACAGCTATAAATCACCACTCTCTCTTCTCGGCCACGTCTGACGGTGCCGTAGTGACTATAACCCAAGCAACAGCAGGATTAGGCGGGAATACAACTGTTACATGTGTTGATGGTGGTGGGGCTGGTCCGTGGTTTAGTAACACCAACTTTACCGGTGGACGAGGCGCATGGGCTACAGAAGGCGGCGATTACGCCAATCCAGACACAGATCTGTCATCATCGTTTACACAAACATTCGATGAGGGAACAGAAGATTTGGAGATTGACATAACCACGCTTGTGGAACAGTGGTTAAACAGCGGAGGAAATGTTTTAGGCTCCAAAAATAACTACGGTGTTGGCGTTATGCTTTCCTCTAGTCATGAATCGGAGTCTAGATCTTTTTATACTAAAAAGTTTTTTGCTCGTGGCTCGGAATTCTTTTTTAAGCGTCCTGTCCTTGAGGCACGTTGGGATTCTAGAGACCTAGACAACAGAGGCAACTTCATTTATTCTAGCTCTCTTGCAACGGCAGACGAAAATCTAAATAAGATTTACCTCTACAATTATTTCAGAGGGCAGCTAAGAGACATTCCCGGCATTGGCACAGGAAATATTTATGTAAGCTTCTTCTCTGGCTCATCGGATGATTCGGCACCGTCAGGCAGTGCGCTTGAGCTTGTAGTGGACGGCACACATGTCACGGCGAATGAACGCAGAAGGGTCGTGACGGGCTCTCACTATTCTACAGGCATCTACACCGCCAGCGTGGCCTTGACCGCTGCTGCAACACCCCTAGAGACCGTGTACGATGTATGGTTCCAAGGTGGGGACTCAATAGCCGATGCCTCGCAGGCCACAGTTCAGTTCCACACTGGCTCCATTACGCCAGCCACAGTTGATTCTTACGAAACAGCCCCGTCTGATAAATACGTAACTAATATAACAAACTTAAAGCCAGTGTACTCAACCTCTGAAACAGCCAGATTTAGAGTGTTTGTTCGAGAGAAGGATTGGTGTCCTACGGTGTATAACGTAGCCTCAAGGGCAGCCGAGAGCACAGAGATAGAGAGTGGCTCTTACAAAGTATTTAGAGTGATAGACGAGCTTGATGTTGTTCCGTATGGTACTGGAAGCGATCTCCATACAGCAATGAGTTACGATGTATCTGGAAATTACTTTGATCTTGATATGTCAATGCTACAAGAGGATTACATGTACGGCATTAAATTTACTTATTATAATAATTCCATAGGCGACTGGGTTGAACAGCCAGAGGTATTTAAGTTCAGGGTTGAAAAATGAGTAGTAAGAATCTTTTTGATAAGGGCAAGTCGTACAAAGTACTTTCTTCGGTTGACCCTGACACTCTTGGCCAAGATGCTGAGTCATACCGAAATATACGTGCTCAAGTATCTGACAAAAATAGGTTTGTGCCAAATGTAGATTTTGCAAGCGCATCAAACTTTGTTCGCTATGGTTCTGCTAAAAAGTATTATGAAACATCATTTGATAGAATTACCAATGAATATCCTTATGACGGGTCTTCTGCTGAGAAGCAAGAGTTCCACAATAGCTCATCTTATTTAGACCTATACATCTACGACCACGAATACCCAACCACAACAGGCTATGTGATACTATCATCTGATGGCTGGGGGACGCAATCTAGCGAGACAGAGGGTTGGGGCGTCTCTGGCGATTTAGAATACATTGAATTTTACGGAGGCCCTAACACTTCTTCAAATGGGATGATAGGCAAAACAGTACATTCTGAGTTTTCTGCATCAAATATTTACGACACAGATATCTACGATACAGAGGGGGTTCTATCTCTAGGAAAGCAGGGCACAAGAGAGTCGAATCTTAAATTTGATTGGACTAAAGGACAAACTATTGAGTTTTGGTTAAAAAAGGATGAGTTTGTTGACTCGTTAACTGAGAAAGAAGTTATTTTTGATTTATGGAACGGGGAAACAACAGGTAGTGAAAACCCGTCTTATGGTAGGTTAACACTTTATCTGACTGGTGCTACTTCACCTAATACTGCGCCATTTAGATTCAACTTGATGTCTGGTACTACTGGATTTCATGATGTAAACTTTGATCTCGGGCTAACCAAGGCACAAGTATCTGATGGAACTTGGAGACACTATGCTTTTACGTTCAAGAACAATGCTGGGCAGTCTACAATTGACGCATATGTTAATGGTGTAAGAAAGCAGACATTAGGCCCTTTGTCACTAAATATTCTGGAAGTAACTGGTGCGTTAAGGTCTAGAATAGGTGCTCTGACGACTGCCCCTTCCGGCAATGCTTATCATGGAGTTGATCTAGCTGGTGCGGCCAAACTATCAGCTTCCCTAGATGAATTTAGGTACTGGAAGGTCGACAGAACACACGAAGAGGTAGCAAAGAACTACTTTAGACATGTTGACGGCGGCACAAATACAGATATATCCAACACAGAACTAGGCGTCTATTTTAAGTTTAATGAAGGCATTACTGGTGATACAACAACTGATTCTACGGTTCTAGATTATTCTGGGAGAATAACAAACGGAACTTGGTTTAACTACCCAGGCTCAGGCGCTAGAAGCACTGGGTCTGCAATTGTCTCAGCGAGCGCAGCACCTTTTGAGATAGAGGATCCGATTATTTATGCAAGCCACCCTTCAGTGTCCGCCAAAAGGGCTGAGCTTGTTCTCAGCGGGTCGGCTTACGATTATCAAAATAACTCCTCAATATATTACACCTTACCAACATGGATCATAGAGGATGATGACGACAATAGTGGTGAGATATTAAACCTAACACAGATTGTAGCAAGTTATTTTGATGAATTACATACACAGATCGCTGAGATGCCAAGACTTAAGGATATTGAATATTTAAGTTCTAGCGCAAAACCATATCCATTCTCTGGCAGGCTACTAGAGTCTTCTGGCATGTTTGCGCCAGAGGCGTTTGTAGATGCCTCTGTTCTTGAACAAATAAAAGGCCAAAGTGAGACCGAGTTTTATGATAAGGACCTGTCAGAAGTTAAGAACCTTATTTATCAAAACATCTATAACAATCTTGTCTATATCTATAAGTCAAAGGGAACAGAGAAGTCTTTTAGAAATGTTATTCGATGTTACGGTGTAGATGATGAGCTTATCAAGGTTAACCTATACGGTAACAACGTAACCCACAAGCTCAGAGATAATTTTAGAACGGGCGTTGTAAAGAAAAGATACGTAGACTTTAACCACCCAACCAGGTTTGAGGCGGTTGTTACCCATCAAACAGCCAGCTCAAATGCTAACACCTTAGATGTAACTTACGTTTCAGGCTCGAACACTAACGTCGGAAGATCTAGGACAGTTGAAGCAGAGGTCTTGTTCCCCAAAAAGTTTGAAAAGTCGGATGAAAATTACTTTGCAACCAACTTTCTAAGTTCTTCCATATTTGGCTGGGAGAAGGTGAACACTAGCGTTAGTATTCAAGATTTTGACGAACTTGGCACAACATCGGCTAGAAAGAGTTTGCGCCTTTACGCTGTAAAACCTTCGGAAGATTCTAAAGATGCTTATTTCGCCCTGGAGAACCCAGAGGGAACGGTTAGGCTAACAAGCGACACATACAAGGATGTGTATGATGATACCAAATGGAATTTTGCTATCAAAACTTCCCCTGCAAGTGGGTCGCAAGCTGACTATGTTAGTGGTTCGGCAACAACAACTCACGTAGATATAGAGCTTTATGGTTGCAATGTAGAACTAGGCGTGGTGAAAAATGAATTCACCCTTAGCACTACACTGGCTGTTACTAGCGCTCACCATTATTACACTAGCCCAAGAAGATATTATGCGGGCGCTCAAAGAACTAACATTACTGGCTCCGTTGTAACCAAGTCAGATGTAAAAATTTCATCCATTCGTCACTGGGAATCCTTACTAACCAACGAAGAAGTTCAGGCTCACGCCAAAAACACTGACTCGTATGGTGTATTAAGGCCGTATGAAAGCACTTATGTATATGATGAAGCGACACAAGGGCACTACATACCCAAAATTGAAACCTTGTCGCTGCACTGGGATTTTGGAGATGTTACTACTTCAGATGCATCCGGAGAGTTTTTGGTAAATGATTTTACGTCTGGCTCAATAGGTAAGAGAACAAGATACCCAACGACTGTCCTAGGAGATGCCTTAGGTAACCAACACACTGGGCGCGGCTTTCATTTCCCTGTTAGCTCAACTGATGTAGTGTCTCATGAATACATACAGGCTGCCAAGCAGCAGCCGCCCGAGGTTGTCACAAGCGATGATATGACCAACATCATGAGCTTTGATGACGAAACATTCGACAGAGACAGCAGAACTATTAACCACTTTTTCGCTATCGAAAAGAGCATGTATCAGACAATCTCTGAAGAAATGCTTAACATGTTCTCTACGATTGTTGGTTTTAATAATTTAATTGGAGAGCCAGTTAACAAATACAGAGCAGAATATAAAGATTTAGCTAAGTTAAGAAACTTATTCTTTGAGAATGTAGAGAACGTTCCCGACCTCGACAAGTATATTGATTTCTACAGATGGATCGATTCATCTCTCTCAATAATCCTTAGACAGCTTATCCCCGCATCTGCAAATACATCTGAAGATGTTCGTACTATGGTAGAAAGTCACGTTCTAGAAAGAAATAAATACGAACACAAACTTCCTACAATAGAACTAAAGGCAGGCAAACTAGGTGGTAACGCAGCATTTGTTCTCGAAGCAGGACTTGAGGGCGGCAGCAGGTTTGTACCAGAAGAACTGCCAAATTATCGATTCACCCAATCTCCAATTTTAGTCAAAGCTACAGCCACTGTTACCGTTGCCGATGGAGATGCGCCTAATGGTATGACTGAAAAACAACACATTACGCTAACATCCACCGATGGTACAACCAAAAGATACGTGCTTACGGACACAACTAATGGTGGTGTGGCGACTGGTACGGTCCTAAGCGATTCAGAAAATACAGACACAGGCGCAGGGACCGCAGGGGCAGATGAGGACGGTGGAATAGCAATCGGTGCTGCGCTGACGGGTGGATCCAAAATAACCCAAAATGGATTTTTGGTTGCACTCAAGGCAGCAATAGAACATGCAAACGGGCATGCTGGAAAAATTTTAGTGTCCGCTGTTCCAACGGAGGCCAATGATAATCAATCTATTACTCTCACACAGGCTATAGAGGGGGCACAAGGCAACACTTCAATAACAGAGGATATAGCTAATACAACGAAGACCGACTTTACTGGTGGTGACAGTAAACTAAACCAGCAGACCCTGTACTGGGAGTATGCTAGCGCCACTCACCCTGCTCTGTCTTCAAGCGATGCTGGGGTAAATGCTACAAGAGCAGCTATAATAAATTCCAAGAGAAACGCTAGAAACAGAAGGTTTACTACACCTTACAAAATAACAGCTGAATCGGTTGTGCAGGACAAAGCATCAAGGTTTGGCACAGGTCGCAGAGTTATTCATGGTGGTGTTAACCTGCCGCCAATGACCAGGCCTGGTGCTTTCATGGACTCGTACACAAAAAGATACGGGGATGCTGTTTCTACTCTGATCAGAGACAATGATTCTATCAGGGACATAAACGATGTTATTCACCCCATGCACAAGAAATATTTTACTTACTCTGAGGGCTCTGTTTCTGTTCCGTTTAGTGGTGTGAAGGCACAAAATTATCACCCTGTCAGATATTTAAGTGGTGGTCTAGATACTGGCTACAACACCGCCTTTACAGATTTCCAAGCTGTTAATATACATTCATTTGAGTCTTATCACTTAGGCGGGGAAATCCCGATGCAGACCCCATTCACTGAAAAATTCGTGGGGGGTTTCCTATCAAGACACCAAAGTGTTTCAGACGGTACTGACGACGCTTCAACTAGGGCAGAGAGTTTTTATGCTGAACAAACTGCAACAGGTATTAGATTTCAGAGTATGAACGACGGTGAGTGGCCTCGTGCAACAAGACCATACTCTGTCTTCACGAGAAACGTAAAAGTTAAAAGACCGGTTAACATCGAAAACCTACAGATAACCACCGGTAGTGAGACATTAGGAAACTATACAAATATCAGAGAGGTGGTGCAGGTTGCTGGCAAGGTTGGTGGAGACAGCCAGTTTGTTGCCAATGAAGGCGTTGCAGTTACAAACATAACATCTACTCATGTTGATGGCATCGCAGATAGAGAAATACTACACCCCTCAGGCTCTAATCATATGATGATAACAAGATTCTCGTCACCTGGTGGGCCAGACACCTCTCACGGTAGCTTGGATGTTGCAACATCGCAGTTCAGTGTATATAATGTACTACCGTTTAGGAATCTGCTAGTCAGGGCACCACTTAGAACTTTACTGTCAGCCTCAACTTCGCAGTTTGGATTTAAACCAGGTGTTACGGTAGCGTCAACAGATTACTCCGGAGTTGCCAACTTCCATAAGGTAAATAGAAACACCCTCAACCAGATAAAATACAATAACGCATTTACAGGTGATCTAGGGACTGTCGCCACTGCGTCCGTTAATGATAATGTTTTCATAACCCGCCCCATCCCGCAGAGCGACTTGCAGTACGCTTGGCTTACTTCATCGTATGAGTCAACTCCTATCGGCGGTACTCGTGCTAGCGGCAGAACTATGCTTGGCTATGCGCCAAGAGATTTTGAGGTCTCTACTTCTGCCGGTTATGTAAACGCAATTACGTTTAATGCACAAAGCGAATATTCAGCAAGCGCTACAACAGGATTGGTTGATTCGCCTTCAAGACTAAGTCTTATAATACGAGATCCGGTATCTGCATCAGCACAAATTTTAGGCTTCCCTTTGGGGACGGCTGCTGGACAAATAGACAGTCCATATGTTAAGGTAGATGTCGATGCAGACCAGTCCATAGGATTCTTGCCTGACGCTGGCGGTGATGGTGTTCTAGGCGGAGTCTCGCCAGCTATTTTTTACAACCGTGGCTATGTCTATGGCTACGGCACATGGAAGCAAATAAGAGGATATGATCACCCTGTTGCACAGGCACTTAGAGAAAGTCATATTATTTCTGTAGAGGACGAGGACAAGCAAACGTACTCATCTGATGGTAATGTATTGCCAAAACAAAGATACGGCAATTTCACGCAATACCGCGAGTCTCCGATCATCTCAAAGTACAGACCAATTGTCCAGCGTTTCAAAGGACTATCATTATCATCAACATATGCTAATAATATTTCATACTTCTCGAATCTTGATCTTAACGAAAGATACGCAGGGACTCCCGATTCACAAATGTACGATAAGGCAGTGGGTCTATACGACGG
>TARA_R100000805_G_scaffold6273_1_pt1 | contig 12584 bp, 19 predicted proteins | sample TARA_R100000805 | Tara Oceans TARA_R100000805 (sample SAMEA2622832) | marine metagenome | biome: marine biome (ENVO:00000447); feature: surface water layer (ENVO:00002042); material: "saline water (ENVO:00002010), including plankton (ENVO:xxxxxxxx)" | depth 5 m
GGCTACGCCCTACGTCGTTTACAGCGTTGTGAGCAACACGCCCGTCGACACTAAGGACAGCGCGCCAGTAGACGAGGCGCAGCTGGAGGTGTTTAGCGTGGCCGACACGTACGCAGCGGCAAACGACCTTGCAGACAAAGTTCGTGCGGCGTTGTCGCGGCAGAGCAAAAAAGTGTACGGCACCGTCACGGTGCAATCTGTCAAGTACACAAACGAAGTGACGGAGGTAAGCGCTGAGCGCAACATGTACATCAGCGTGCAGGACTACACGGCGCGTCTTACGCCTGTCATTCCTAACCTGTTGCTTGAGCAGTACCCAGGTGCGCATGCAGCATATAGTTTGCGACGAGTACGCGGTGAGTACAATGGGCCAGCAATTCGTTTGCGCAGGACTAGTGACGGCGAAACTTTAGACATTGGATTTGACGCACAAGGCAATCTAGATACTGCAGCGAGCGATACGTTCTACGATGGCACAAACCTGACTTGCGAAATTTGGTACGATCAAAGCGGCAACAAATTGCATTCGGTACAATCAACGCCAGCTGCGCAACCGTTGTTGTATAACAATGCAGGCATAATTATTAGCAGTGGGACACCGGGTTTGCGTTTTGTGCGTACAGGCACCGACACATTGCCATTTGACAACACTGGTCTAGATATAGGTTCGTTGTCTGCTTTTGTTGTTGGAACTTTTGTAGACACTGCGGACACAGAATATTTATTAGCTGTTAGCGGCAACGCTGGAGGCGATAAGCGATTCCAGGTGCCTGTGTTGTTTAATGGAGATTTTAATTATGCTTACGGCGGAAGTGTAAGCGGCATAAGCATTGCAGCAAATACGTCAAAAAGTTTGCATACAATGATTGCAGGCAGCACACAAGGCAATGCGCAGGCGTGGCGAAACGGCACGAATTTGGGCAGTCTAGATTTGGCGTCTGGGATTGACACAGACGACAGCGGCATTGGCAGTTTATCAGGCTTCGGTTATTTGAATGGTTTTGTATACGAAGTCGTAGTATATGGCAGCGACCAAAGCACTAACCGCGTAGCAATCGAAAACAACATTAACGCAGAACACAACATCTACTAGTGAAGGACTTCTTACTTAACAACTGGGCTGAGCTTATACTTGGCCTCATGGCATTTGTGAAGGTTGTGATTAACCTCACACCCACAGAAAAAGACAACCAGATTTTTGGATATCTGGACAGTCTGATTAATATGATCATCGCAGATCGCATCAAACCCAACAATAAGAAATAATGGCAGCAACAGCAGGAATTATGAACGGCTCCCAGCTTCGGGTGTCGTTTGCAGACGACGGAGTGGCACCAGTATTGGTCGACCACCTCACAGACTTGTCGGTGTCTTTTAGCACTGAGACACGTGACACCACAACAAAAAACAACGGCGGCTACAGAGCAATTTTGCCAGGCCTTAAGACGCTGACAGTGACATTCACTGCGTTCTACGCAGCAGACGCCACCAACGGCTACGAAGAATTGTTTGCAGACATGGAGGCAGGCACCAAGCTTGACGTCACAATCGCGTCACACGCGCAGTCTGACGACGCAGAGATTGCCGACGACATGGACATCGATTTCGAGGCCTACTGCACCAGCTTGGAGCTGAGCGCAGGCACTGAGGACAACGCATCATACACTGCCACTTTCGAGTGCGTTACAGATCCAACGTTTACAGCAAGCGATAACGGATGACAATCACCCTAGACGGACGGACATTTCCAGTTAAGGCCAACATGCGCGCCTGGCGCAGCTTTGAGCAGGCGACTGGACACAAGGTGGCAAACATCGACAGCGAGGACGTAACGCTTATGCCCGAGCTGCTTTACTACTTTGTGCAGGAAGGCTGCAAAAAGCAGGGCATGACCTTTGACATGGAAGTGGACGACTTTCTGGGACTGATTGACGTGCAAGATCTGACTGCTGTTGTCGAGGTGATTGAGTCCTCTATGACTCCGCAAAAAAAAACGGAGAACCAGGAGACAACACACCACTTGAATGGGACGAAATAGAAGAGCTTGGACTTGGGCTATTAGGCCTGAGTCCCTGCCTTCTGTATGATCTCACATTTAGGGAGTTTGGCAACGCGGTGCGCGGTCGCTACAAAACTCAGGAGGCGCAGCAACGCGTGGACTGGGAACGTACGCGATGGCAAACCGCGTTACTGCTAAACGTACACACTAAGAAAGGAAGCAACGTCAGGCCTAAGGACCTTGCAGTGTTTCCTTGGGAAGAGAAGCCAAAGACTGGCATTAACACTGGCTGGGCACAGCTCAAAGCAATAGCTAAAAAAAATGGCGAAACTAGGAGACCTCGTAGTACGGATAGGAGCTGACACACGCGACCTAAACAAGTCGCTGGGCCGCGTGCAGCGCAACCTGCGTGGCATGACCAGCAACATCAAACAGCTGGGCCAGGACATGACGCGCAGCCTGTCCCTGCCATTGGCGGCAGTAGGCGCAGCAGCACTTAAAAGCGCAGCAGATTTAGAGACGCTTGAGACGTCGTTTGTTAGCTTGACGGGCGGCGTAGAGGAAGCTGGCAAGATGATGCAGCAGCTCACGGCGTTCACAGCTAAGACGCCGTTTCAACTTGACGCAGTAGCCAAGTCGGCGCGGCAGCTGATTGCCAGCGGCACAGACATCGCCGACGTCAACACCCAGCTGCAGTTCCTTGGCGACATTGCAGCCACCAGCGGCAGCAGCATCGACGAGATTGCAGCCATCTTTGCCAAGGTCAACGCAAAGGGCAAGGTGGAGCTGGAGAACCTAAACCAGCTAGCAGAGCGCGGCATTCCAATTTTTACAGCACTAAGCGAAGCCACAGGTTTGCCTGCAGATAAGCTAGGCGCGGGCGCTGTGAGTGTGCAGCAGTTTAACGAGGTGCTGCAATCGTTTGCCAGCACGGGCGGCTTTGCAGAAGGCGCGATGCTGCGACTGAGCCAAACTGTGTCGGGCAAGTTCAGCACTGCACTGGACAACGCGAAGCTTGCTGCAGCGTCTCTGGGCGAGCAGCTGCTGCCATTTGCCAGCAAAGCGCTGACGGCGTTCACCAACCTTGCGCAAAAATTCACTGAGCTGGACGACAGCACCAAGCGCATCGGCATCGCCATTGCCGCGTTTGCTGCGTCGCTTGGGCCTGCCATCGTCGGCATCACGGGCGTCGTCAAGGCGATCACACTGTTGTCGTCGCCAATCGGCGTGACAGTGCTGGCCATTGGCGCACTCACTGCGGCATTTATCTACTTCTACGACGAGATTCGGCCTATCATCACAGCGGCAACCAATTTGATGATTGAGCTGTACAACAACGTGCTGCCGCTGCGCGTGCTGGTCAGCGTTGTACAGACCGCGTTCGTAAACGCAGGCAAGGCCATCGTCACAGCGTTTACAGCAGTAGGCGACACGTTGAAGACGATTTTTAACGCACTGACATTGGCGCTGCAGCGTGATTTGCCTGGTGCATTTAATGCGCTAAAGGATGGGCTGAGCAATGTTGTTATGGACGTTGTAGATGTGTCGCGCGACATAGGCGCAGACCTGGTGCAGGGCATCAACGAGGCCATTTACGCTGAAAAGATTGACCTGCTAGGCGAGGACGCGCTGCCAACCAAGGCAGAAATCATGGCGCGCTTCAACGGCTTGTTCCAGGGCACAGGCACGGCCATTGCAGACGGCATCGCAAGCGGCGCACCAGCGGTGCAAAGTGGCGTAGACGACTTGCTGCGCAGGCTGACCAGTACGCAGGTCAAAATGAAGTCAATTAGCACGGGCATCAGCGACAGTGCCAAGGACATGCAGCAGTCTATTGCAGGCGCGTTTAGCAGCGCAGCAGCCACAGCCGAGTCATTTGCTGAAGGTCTGGTGGACGTAGCGCGTCAAATTATCAAACAGTACCTGGCCATTGGCGTGGCCAAGGCGCTTGCATCGGGCAATGTAGTGCAGGCTGTGGCGCTTAGCGTCGGCGCGGGATTGCTTGACCGCATCCAGGTGCCAGCACTGGCAAATGGCGGTCTTGCATACGGCCCAACTATGGCAATGGTGGGCGACAACAAAAATGCAGCCATCGACCCTGAGGTTGTGGCGCCTTTGAGTAAATTAAAAGACATGATGGGCGGCGGCGTCGTTGAGGTGGTCGGACGCATTAAGGGCGACGACATCTTCCTGAGCAACGCACGCAACAGCAGCGCCCGCAACCGTTACGCATGAGCAGCTACCTATTTGCCAAAGGTGTAGGCGAGTCCTTGAACGAGGACAGCTACGAGGTGCGCATTATTCGCACTGCAGCAGGCAGCGATCAGACAACGGAGTTCAGTCTGGCTGCCAACGGCTTTGCGCTGCGCTACGAGAGCGTAGAGGACAGCGCGCTGGTGCCAGGCATTGTGCACTCACGCTGCGAGGTTACGACGCTGTGGCCCGCAGCCATCGACAGCAAGCTCGACACACTGCTCACAGGTCTGGCCACAAGCGAGGACGGCGACTACTTGCTGGAGGTGCTGCGCGACAGCACGCGTATTTGGGTTGGCAGCATATTGGTTGAAGAGTTTAGCGTAGACGAGGACAGCACAAACAAAGAGGTGCGCATAGTAGCAACGGACTGCTTAAGCCTTTTAAAGCACGTAGATTACAATAACTCTGGCACGGCCTACACTGGGTACCAAACAGTGTACGATATTGTAAAGAACATACAGGAGAAGTGGAGCCTGTACACATATCTGAACGAGCAGAACAGCGGCACGGAGTATCGCTTAGCATGGGCCGAGGACGTATACAGCGAGGATGACTACATCATGGCTGCGGAGACGCACCCAGCAGGCACCGACCTAAAAAGCATTAAGCGCTCGCGCATCCACACCAATCCGTGGAGCAACGTAAACAGCAGCGGCGCTACAGAATACATCAGCTGCTACGACCTGCTGCAGTCGCTGTGCATCACATATCAGTGGCGGCTGTACAGCTACGGCGACGCATGGCATCTGCTGCCTGTGGCGCTGGCTGGTGAGCGCACGCCTGGCACTGTATTGCAGTGGAACGGCACAGAGATAGACCGCGACGTTATTAGCGAGTATCAGTTTCAGAAAGATGCAGCTGCCGACGTGCGGCAAAAAGACGCAGCTTGGCGCGTTAGCTACACGCCACCACACAACGAGGTGCGCGTGACGCGTGACACCAACGACGGCGCAACGGTTATCAGCTCATTTAATTTTTCAGCAGCTACTGCCTTGGCAGATGCGGACATTGTGTACCCAGGCATTGACACTGAAAGCGCTGATGTGTTTTACGAGATGCGCGGGCGTCTCAAGTTTACACAGTCGGCACAGAGCGTGGCAGGCTCACCTATTGCCGAGCTCATGCTGCGCTTCACTATTGCCTGGGGCGACAGTCAAACAGAGTACTACGTCAACACTGTGGCTGATAATAGCGGGCTGCTGACTGGATGGGCATCGAGCAACGGCAACTACGATGGTATCCCTGTCATTGCTGTCAATCCAGACTACAGCGCAGGCTCTGGGTATTTCTACGTGAAGGCACCTGACGACAGCGGCGTTTATGACGTAGAGGAGGACATCGAACGCTTTGTCGATTTTGGGTTCATTGTGCCTCCACCACAGACTGCAAAGACAGGCTTGACAGTTACACCGGACTTTATTGTGTGGGACGCGGGCGGTGCAAACAACAGCACATACAAAGCTGCTGTGACTGCAACCTTCGTCGATTTTAAGGTGAGCAAATATAGCGGCGACCTGCTAGAGCTGATCGCAGACTACGACATTGTGGCTAATACCAGCACAGGACGCGGTGCGCTGCAGCTAGGCACTACACACGTCGGGCAGCTGGGCGCAAGCATGGGCCGTATCGACGTGCAGACCAGCGCGGGCGTGTATGGCACAACAAGTAACTGGGTTTGCAAGGACAACGACACAGCGCGGGCTATCAATACGCTGCTAGTGCAGGAGACGCTGGCACGCCACAACAAGCCCAAAGGCGTGGAGCGCGGCAGCATTGTGCTGCGTGGCACCAGCGCTGCAGTACCTAAGCCGTTCAATTTCTACAGAGACCTGGACACAGCAACGTTTTTCGCGCCTGTAAACTGGCAGCTCAATGCCACAGCGTGCGAGGTTGATGTGACGCTGCGCAAAACAGGGCGCGACGCCATCAGCATGACGACGCAGGAGCAGGGCACAGGCAAAGGGCCAGACACAACAGTTGGCGGCAGCACAGGTCAAGACCCTGTAACTGCATTGCCCAACACGCGCGGATACAATCAGCAAGCTGCAGACATCTTTGCGCAGGACTGGTCCAGCGTCATCGGCGCAGGTGAGACAAAGGAGTTTTACTACACGGTGCTAAATGACGGCACAGGGCGCAGGGCTGACCACCAAGGCGAGTCGCCAGCGACAGGCTATCACATCACGCGTAAAATTTATTTTCGCACCAAGGGCCTGCACGAAAGCACAGGCAGCGGATGGTTGGCCTTACCAATTAGACAGCCAGACGCCGACGACACGCTAGAGCAGGCCATCGAGAAGCTAGACCTGTATATGGGCATTGACGACGACCATGCAGCGTACAGTTTCATGATTACTTACAAGGAAGAAACAGACAGCTTGCTGCAGGAGTACAGCGGCGCAGTGGCGGCATACAGCCTGCGCAAGCTGAATGTCAACTACACAGGCAACTGCATACAGGTGCGGCGCACGTCGCCCTCACCAGCGTCTCAAGACATTGGCTTTACTGCAGCAGGCGTGTTAGACACGGCAGCGCTGGCTTCATTTTGCGGCACAGGCAGCGGCTACGTCAGTCGATGGTATGATCAGTCTGGCAACGGACACTACTTGCAACAGACATCGACAAGCGCGCAGCCTAAGATTTACAGCAACGGCACGCTGCAGCTGAACGGCCTAAGTGCCATACAGTTCGACGGCACAGACGACTACCTAGAAAGTCACAACAACTTCGGCGTCAATCCAAACGACACAGAGCTGGTTGCGCTAGGCGTGGGCAGCTTTGACGTGAGCGGCGGCGGTGACGTCATCGCAAGCTCGCGCAACAGCACTACAGGTAACAACGTATTTGAGTTGCTCAAGATTGGCACAAACGCAGTGCGGATGCAGGCGTGGTACGGCACAAGCAACACGGCACGCAACAGCGCAGCGGTAACGATTGGACAGCAGTACATTATGGCAGGATACGCAAAAAGTGGCGAGGTGGCCATCGACTTGGACGGCACAAACACGACCGGCTCTGCGCAGGCAGCGGACCCAAACAACCACTCGCAAAAATTTGTTGTGGGCGCGCGTAGCTACAACCAAGCAAACCCACACGACGGATACATCCAGGAGGTGGTCGTGTTTAGCAATAGCGCAGTCACAATTGACCACGAGGAACTGAGCGACACAGTGAACGAATACTACAGCAGCTACTGATGGAGTGGATACTAGTAAAGCCTGTAGGCTTAATCAACTCAAAGGACCGCGCCAAGGTCATTGCACGCGAGCTGTACAACATCATGCGGCCCGTACACGTGCAGTCTCCTGACGAGGCAAGCAACACGCTGTGCAGCGTTCTACAGCACGCCACAGACAGGACTCAGTATGCGCTGCGCGTTGACACTGACTACATGATCGCTGTGCACCCAGAGTGCAACCTGGAAAAGCTGGTCGCAATGTTCCCAGAAATTAGCGCGTCACAACGGTACAACTTAAGCAGTGCCATCCACCAGCTTGACGAGATACCGCTGCACAGTATATTACCTAACACAGTTACAGTGCGCGACTACCAGTACATGGTAGACAACGGCTGGATAATTCCTGACAGAGATGAATGAACTAAAATGCCACTTGCAAAACGCGTTGAACGTCACGTATGTCGGCAGCGTACTGGTTGGTTACATCGACGACGCTGTGACTATTTGCGCAGGTCTTACCTTAATGTGGTGGAACATTGAGCGCGCGTTAAAAGTGCGCAAGGAGCGTCAGGATGAGGTACTTTAACTATTGCGAGTTTGACAGCCCAGACCAGTTAGGCAGCGGCCACAACATGGACGAGGATTTCCTGCAGATGCTTGACGACGCGCGCGAGTTTGCAGGCGTGCCCTTTAAGATTACCAGCGGCTACCGCACCGAGGCGCACAACCACGCAGTAGGTGGATCGCGTAACAGCTCACACATGAAAGGCCTGGCAGCTGACATTGCCTGCGGCGGATCACGTGAGCGCATGGAGATTGTCACGGCCTTGCTACATGTCGGCTTTGACCGCATCGGCATTGGCGACGGCTTTATTCATGTAGACGCAGACGTAGAAAAGGATGAAGCAGTTTTCTGGACTTATTACTAAAGCGCTGGCAGGCGCTGACCTGACGGAGGCCTTTAAGACAAAGGGCGACTTAAAGCGCTGGAGTGCTAAGCGCACAGTTGGCGGCATGATTGCCACAACAGCGTGCTACGACATCACCACGCACGGCATCAGCTGGGAAGCTGTTTGCATGTGTGCTATTGCTGTTATACCTTTAACGGCAAGCATGTTTGAGAACCGTGCTTCGCAGGTGTAAAGTCATCGAGATTGGTTAGTGAAGGGCTGGCGTATGCTGGCCCTTTTTTTGTGCGCCAACACGTGGCTGTGAATAACTCTGTGCGCGTTGTACATACAAGCGGCGTACAAGTGACGTACGTTTGTCACATGACTGACCTAAAACCCAACGGCATATCGCACAGCGTGTTGCCAGACAAACCGATGACGTACAACGAGTGGATGCAGTATATCCACGCACAAAACCAAGCAAAATGACGCACGATTACATGCACGAGGCTTACGGCCACTACACGCGACGCAACGGCTCAGACTTTCGTGAAGGCAGCTACAAATGCCTGCCAGATGCAGGCGCACAGTTTATGCGCGAACGCATGCGCGATATGGACTTTCGTTGTTTTCAGGACTTTCGCCACACAGAGCGCAAAGAAATTACGCGCTGGTGGTTCAAAGACGAGCAAACAGTACAAGCACGGTTGCAAGGCATTCAAAGCATGGGCTACGAGGCCTGCGGACCAATTACAAGGTCATGATCGAATACATGAAACGTTATCCAATACGACTGAACTTCCGCATGACGGAGGAAGAACGCGACGAGCTGCAGCGTCGTGCACAACAACTTGACATCAGCACTGCAGCGCTGGTGAGACTACTAATCAAACAACTCAAAAACATTAGGAACGATGAGTTTTATATCTGAAGACTTCGCATCCGCGAACAACAACGCAGGCAGCTACTTCCGCCCTGCAAAAGACAAAACAAGCAAGGTGCGCATTTTAAGCGAAAAAGCTCTGGAAGGCTACGTGCTGTGGACAGAGGACAACAAACCTGTGCGCTGGCATTGGAAAGACAGCAAGCCAGAGGCGAACTACCGCGAGGGCGATAAGCCGCGCAAGTTTCTGGCTGTGGCTGTGTGGAACTACGACGACCAGTGCGTGCAGGTGTGGGAGATTACCCAAAAAAGCGTGTTTGACGCGTTGCACGAGATTACTAAAGAGCCAGACTTTGGACATCCGAACACGTTCGACATTCGCATTACGCGCAAGGGCGAAGGGCTAGAGACGAAGTACACAGTTATCCCAGTGCCTGGGCCAATCGTGCCAGACGTTGAGCAAGCAATGTCAACGCTTAGCGTCAACTTGGACGCATTGTTGAACGGTGAAGACCCTTTCGCATGATGAAGAAAACATACGTGCGCACTTCATTGCGACAAGACCAGGCAGATAGATTGCTAGAAGTATTGATTGATGCACAGCGGAACACAAAAAAGTGGATTGTTGATGCGGCGCAAAGAGAAGTTAATGCAGAAGACATGGCTGCACATTTGGAACATTTGGAGCAATTGCGTCACATTTTTGACCGTGTAGAGGACAAATACTTGAAGGCGCAGCAGAAGGATGATGTAAGGCCTAAAACGAGGTTAGACCGCGTACTTGAGCGCTGTATGAATTACGACAGCACCGAGCAATGAGCGAACGTGAGTTTCTGGGCATCTGGATACCTGCAGAGGTGTGGCTAGATGATCGGCTCACAATGACAGAGAAGGCGTTTTTGGCGGAAGTCGAGTCGTTTAGCAAAAATGGTAAGACCTTCCACAAAAGCAATGACACAATCCGGCAGCAGTATGGCATCACGCCAAAGACAATCCAGCGCATCATCAAAAAGTTGGTGCAGCTGGAGCTGCTGGAGTGTTACTTCAATGGCCGTGTGCGACATTTGAGCCTAGGCAGCATGGGAAAAATGTCGACTCTGCATCGTAAAAATGTCGACTCTGCCTCGTCAAAATTCCCACATACTAATACAGTAGAAAGAACAACTAAGAATACATCTAAAAAAGAGGTGGTGTACCCATTCACAGAAACTGAGTTTTTGGAGATGTGGAAGACATGGCTGCAGGAGCGTCGCGACAGGCGCTACAAAAACTACACCGACAACGGCGAGCAGGCAGCACTGCACAACCTGAAAAAAATGAGCAACGATGACTACACAACTGCAATCGCAATCATCCAGCAAAGCATTGCGCAAGGCTGGCAAGGACTGTTTGAGCTTAAAGGAGCAAAAAGCGGAAAACGGCCTGACCTTGATAGAGAACAAGCAATTGCATGGGCTACTGGACAACAGTAGGCAAGCAATGCAGGGAATGACAGTCACGCAAGCATACAAGCGCGGCTTCTCACTGAGCAAAGCGCTGAAGGCTGAGCCAGCAAAAGTGCGCCTCACTATGCTTGCAGAGCTGGAACGCCTGGTGCGTCACGTAAACGCCACGCGCACCTTCCAGACGCAAACAGATTTGCAGGATGCGGTCGAGGACATCTGCGAGCTGTTCCCAAGCATGAAGCTGGAGGAAGTGCTGATTGCGTTTAAGCAGATACGCCAGGGCCGCTTTGACTTGTACGGCAACTTCACCACCAACGTACTGATTGACTGCATTCGCAACTACGAGATGCAGAACACAGTGACGATGCGTGAACAGGAGCACGTGGAAAACAAAAAGCAGCAAGTCGAGACTGCAGCCATTGATTGGCAGAGATTGAAGCGCGATCTGGATGCAGAAGGACTGCTAAAAACGCCGCGCAAGGTGTTAGACAGGACGTTTATACCTTATCCCAATGACAAAGAGGATGCAGCAACCACGAAGCAACACAAACAGCAAGGCAAAGAGGAAGGCGAGGCGCAAGCGCAGCGAGAGGGCAATACTGACGAGCAGGCTGGATAGATGTTTCAGCTGGTTTGTGCGACTGCGCGACGCGGACAGCAAAGGCATGGTGACGTGCATTACATGCGGCAAGCGCGAGCACTGGACGCAGGTAGACGCTGGGCATTTTATCAGCCGCAAGTACGTTGCAGCGCGCTGGATGGGCATAAACGTACACGGGCAATGCAAGGGCTGCAATATGCAGAGCGGTGGCCAGCAGTGGCTCTACAGCAAAGCATTAGAGCGCATGTACGGCAAGGGCGTGTGCAACGAGATATACGAAATAGCGACAACAGGAAAACGACCAACTAATGACAAACTCAAAGAATGGATTGAATACTACGAAGCCAAAGTTGCAGCGATACTCGCAGAAAGAATTGCGGCAGATAGCAGCTTCAATCGAAGAATACCGGAAAACCTTACGCGTAGAATACACGTGGACGGACCAGGACGGCGAGGTGCACGTGGCAGAGACAGGAATGAGCGGGACGCAGAATGAGCGCCTGCACAACATGCAAAAAGATATTTACCGTGGCTCGTATACATCGAACGCCCAGAGGCGCGCTACACTCAAAGTCATTGGCGAAACCGTTTGCAAAGCGCAAGCAGGATAAGCGCTATTGGTCACAGCTATGGAGAAAACTACGCAAAGCATTTCTAAAGCAGCACCCTGTGTGCGCAGCATGCGGCTGGCAGGCAAACGTGGTAGATCATATCAGGCCAGTAACGCAGGGCGGTGCATTCTACGACGTCAAGAACCTGCAGCCGCTGTGCACGTCATGCCACAATCGCAAGAGTGCCAAGGAGAGGGCTGGTACGATGACGCAAGCTGGACCTGGGGCGACTACTACGACGACCTCTGCTACATCACATACGAATGACGAAGCCTGAGCACACAGGATACAGGGAGTTGCGATTCAGCCAATGGATACGCGAGAACTTGCCAGGCAGCCGACCTCCGACATGCTTTACAGTGTTTGACGTGGACTTTGTGCTGCGCAACTACAAGACCAATCGCCTGGCTATGTTGGAAGTAAAGTGCAAGCAGCGCAAGCCAGAAGGCGGCCAGAAGCTGACTATACAGCTGATCGACGAGATAATGCGGCTAGGCACAGCGGCACGCAATGAACACTACGGCATCAGGTCAATGCACTGGACCTACTGCGGCTACTGGCTGCTGCAGTTTGAGAACACAATGCCAGACGACGGTCGCATCTGGCTGAACGGCCACGAACTGACAGAAGAACAGCTAAAGCATCACCTTGGTCAGATTGTGGCGCCGACAACACCGGGTAGCCCATGCAGAAAATAAACACACAACGGCGTAACATAGAT
>TARA_R100000805_G_scaffold15366_2_pt1 | contig 12444 bp, 16 predicted proteins | sample TARA_R100000805 | Tara Oceans TARA_R100000805 (sample SAMEA2622832) | marine metagenome | biome: marine biome (ENVO:00000447); feature: surface water layer (ENVO:00002042); material: "saline water (ENVO:00002010), including plankton (ENVO:xxxxxxxx)" | depth 5 m
ACGCCCGATCTTATCCTAGATATAAAATACTCCCGCTCATGTTGTTTCATAAAAAACCTCATGGCGGGAGCATGTATACATTTTATTATCCTTTCCTAGTCCACATCACTTGCTGTCCTGTAAAGCTATCGCTTTGTGGTTAATTATTAACCGGGAGTTCCATCTTGATCAGGATCTTCTTGGATACCATACTTACGATCATTCAAGCCTTCGTACTCCCATGCAGTTACAACACCAACAGCATCCCAGTCGTATGGGGCGGCCTTGAGTCCAGCGGGAAGATCTGTTCCACCAGTACCCATAACCGTAGTACTATTGTGACCAAGTTGCGTAACATCAAAGTCATTGAAGTTACTATAGGAGTAAGTATTTGAAACGTTACCACCAGTAGCATCACCTCCACCGTAAGTCACTGAAGACAATCTATTTTTACCACCAAGGTCAAAACATATACCACATCTTAGAGGAATCCAAATTCTTTCTTCGGATGTGTTGTTACCAGAGTCTTTTGTCTGGAATAGTCTAGGATCACCAACTTCAGCCGCTTCAACGAAGTCACCAGAGGTTGCAATCGCTTCAATTTCACAGCTAACTTCAACAGGGAAGTTAGCAGGACGATAGTAAGGACTTTTTCTACCAAGCTCGAAAACATCGTCACGACTAAAGTCAGTACTAATTGAAACATTTTGAAGGTGAATAAGTGGCTTTTTATCGTTAGGATCACTGTCATCCCAAGCATTTCCATAAGAGGGATTACCCGTTGGCATTGGATAGATGCTTTTTGGCATAACAGCAAACTCTATCAGAACATCTTCACGTCTTTGAATACCACCAGAGGCGGTGTGAGAAGAGTTTCTACCTGCTGCCAATGCCTGTGGATCATCAAGTCCGTCAAGAAGAGTTACATCAGTGTTACTAAAATTAACCGTTCCCTTACCGGCATGTAGCCATTTTTTATCGTTGCCAACCAAAGTTACAGATTCTGTACAGTTTCCATCTACAGGAATACTGTAACTAACACTGGAGATATACATACCAGTACAACGAACTTCAACCTCTGCGCTACCTGTATCTGCTGCTGCAACATTGTCAAACTCTTCTCCAAAAATACCAAGAGACAAATCGCATCGTTCTTTAGATCGAGCAAGAAGACCGCTAGCATTGGTTCCAACGACACCAGTAGAGGCCATTAGATAAATAAGCGGGTATCCGTCAATCACTTTTTCTAAGGTTACTTCAATATCTGGAGTACCTTCGATGTTCTCGTAAATCTCAATCTGACCAAGCTCAAAAGCTTGCTCTAGGTTGAAACTTGTGGTCATACCGATACTCTGCACGCCGTGAACTGTTCCAGAGGCACTGGGATCATCGGCTTTGCCGCTCTCCACTATCTTGACGGCTTGACAGGAATATAAAATTCTATTATTAGCTGACATTTGTTGTCTCTCCTTTTTGAAGAAAAATTTCTACTTTATTATACACAAAATCTTTAAATATTTGTTTTCACGCCCTCAGTAGTGTATCTGACGATACCACCGAAAATATCCTGTCCTAACATACTCATATCTTGAACCCTGACGTTTGTTAACCTTAATTTTCCTCCGTTATGCAAATCACATAAATCTGGATATTGCAAAGCATAAGACACCGGCTTACCCCTGTAATCCAGAGGATAATCACCAGCATCACTAATCGAATTTATGTCTAGTAGGCTGATAGTTTTGTCACTTTGCAGGGAAATTACGTCTAAAAGCTTGTTTCTAGTTATCTCATCCTCTGCTATACAATGAAAAAGCACATCCGTATAAACAAATTGACCCCCTCCCAATTGGTATCCTTTAAATTTTCTAGTTGGAACAACCTCTATAGCAATTGCAGGTAATTGTAATCTAGCTTCTGGAGGTATATCCCAAGAAGATTTATCTTTTTCGTAAAAAATGCTTGTTGGCTCTGTGGTGTTTTGCTGAATTTCTCTTAACCAAGGTACGTTATTTGCGTAAACTACATTTATCCACTTGTAACTATACTCAACCTGAACTTTAGAAGTAGTAGATATAGCAGAATCAAAAATTACCCTACCATTATAATAGTCTACATAATGAGCGTATTGACCGACTCCAGAACTTGGTTCAAATTGATTGTTTACATAAATACCGGATATTCCGGGATTAACAGCATCATCACCAACCATAGGTGAAGGCGTATGGTTAACTCCACTCTGCCAAACCCAGTTTTTTCTGAACCCCTCCCAGACCTGTCCGTTTGTATAGTTGGGATCAGAAGAAAGTCTTAACTTGCTATAATCATGACCCTCTGGAGAAATCTCACCCAAAGTTACGTTAAAATAATTCCCAACATCCAACAAAGCCCAATCAAAATATTCAACCAAGCCGTCCTGAATACCATTAGTTAAATGATACTCATGAATACTATTTATTGCTTTTAAAGGTTGATATGACATTATTCAAATATCCCCATAAGTATGGACGACACTTCTTTTTCTTTGCCGGAAAAAGCTCTAGTTACAAAATTATCTTCTACGGTTCCAGAGAATGAAGGAGAAACTCTAAAAGCTGTTCCTTTTGTCATTGTACCTCCCCCAGATCTACCTCCATCTCCCGGCTCGTAATTATATCCAATAACTATAGTTTTGTCGCCAAGAGTCAAAAGCCAGTCTAACCAATGCAAATCAGCGCCTTTTTCTGTTCTAACGTGACCCTCAGAAAGTCCAAGTAAGTTTAGGAATTGACTTGGCTGGCAAAAAATTTCTATTCCGCCAGATAGTTTCTGATTAACTTTTGTTATTTTTATCTCAGTAGATTCCACTATAGAGTTTACTATTTTATCAACAGCCAAATCTGGAGTCCCCGGAGGAAGACCAAACTGTGCGTTCAAAGAACCTTTCTCCCCTTGAGCTAAAAGGCTTTGTATTTCCGGTTGCGATCTAACCCAAGACTCAGCACTCCCCTTAAAAATACCCAGTATTCTCTTATTTTTTTTCCTAATTTGACTATTCATATAGTCAGCTATAGCTTTGTTTATATTGCTTTGGATTTGTTGATCGCTTTCTAGTAATTTTAAAGTTATCATATTATTCCCAAAAGCAAGCAAAGTATCTTTCTTGTCCTATACCCATTGGAAAAGGTTCGCCCTTCTTCTGGAACCTAAACTCCCTTAATTCTTTTATTGACTTGTGAACAATGATCTCTTTTGCTCTCATTATCTTAGGTAGGTCAGTCGCAAAAAAGATTGTCTGCACACCTCTTTCTGGGAAAACTATATTTCCGCCGGGATTTACCCAACTCTTGCTATCCCAATATACTTTAAGTTTAATGTCTTCAGTTTTTTCTACTTCTTTTATTGTTTTGTTATTCCTTTTATAGTTGCCGCCCCCCGGCCTACGATGAGGATTGATTGATCTATTGTCTGGAATATTATTAAATGAATTGTCAATTACTTCAACTTTTTCTATGTATACTAATTGACATGTGACACCAAATATATTAAATGTGGAGTCAACTACATCGTAGTATTTATCGAATACTGACTGAGGTATTGTAATTGGCATATTAGTTAGCCGTATCTCCAGAGTAATATCTTACTTCATCCATTCTATCTTCCAATCTAGTGAACAAAGTACCAGAAGGAACAAAAGAATTTAAGTCTGGATCTCTTTTAGAAGTAGAACCAGTCTTGGTTTGGTATACTACCATAGAACCATTTTTTATAGTGTTGGAACCAATTACTGGTTGTAATACATCTGACATTTTTCTCTCCGATTGTTACGATAATTGAATTTTGACCCAACTTGTACCATTAGCTATCATCAAATAGTTGTCACCAGTGCTAAATGCTAATACCCCTGCCTGATCCGCCGATATGTCGTTATCCGTATATAAATTAAATGTAGGAATTGCTAAGTTTCCGCTGCTATTTATTATTTGATTTACACCCTGTATGTCGTCAAACCTGAGAGGTCTAAATACTGGGTAGTCACTAACACAACCACAATCTCCAGATGGTCCAGCGAAAACTTGACTAGGAGGTTGTTTTTTAAATAGTAACCTTTGGTCAACAAGGCCACTTAAACTAAATACATCGTCTGTCCCCGTCGTATCGTCTAACTCGCTCCTAAGAAATGGCTCTAGCTGCCTTCCTCCAGAGTAAGAAACACTAACTCCAGAAAACATTACTCCTGAATCACCCACAATAACTCCAGAAGAGCGAATTGCAGATTTTTCTATTTGACCACGAACATCCAAAGGATATTCAGGATTTCCAAGTATTCCTAGATATTTATCTTGATTGTTCCAAACTATGTTCTCGTCATACGACAGGATCTGTTCAGAACCCCAAAAAGCAACACCACTTGCGTCTGGCTGTTTAAAGTCAGCTTGACCGCTGGCTGTAAAAACAGAAAACTTACCGGGATAAGTTACATAAACTTCTTTAAGACCTGTGTTAAAATTAACTAAGTTGTCAGAATTTGAGCTTTCCGCAGGAAATCTGGCTTCTATGTAATGATTAACCGTATCAAATGCGTAAATGCCAGAACCGACCTCGTAATCTGTACCATCAGAAATTGCATAGAAAAAAGAATCCCCAGAAACATAAGCTTCAGAAAATCTACTAGAACCTGCAAAAGCCCCGTCTAGATCTAGTCTGCCTGTTCCAATGGAATGGCTTTTTTCTTTTATTCTGTCAGCTAATTTTATGTTTGACATAACTACCTATTAAGATACAGTTGGTGCTGGACCGATCATTTCAGATCCGGGATTCATAGCATAAATAACAAGATCATTTTGCGCTGCGTCAACTAGGTCTCCATCATCTTGCTCAACCCTAAAGTGGATGCTTCTAAGAGCGGTTCCGTCATTACCTTCTCTTAGCAAGAGACCAACAGTATTAGGTTCCATTGATGAATAGGTTGTATCATCACCTAAACCGTTACTATTTCCAACAGCAACATAATTATTATTATCAAAAGTACCACTTGTAAACGTAATTTTGTAGGTTCCCTGAGTAATTCTTTGGATGCCAGAAACATTATAATATCCGTTAACGCTTGGTGGAGCGCCACCAGAGAAAGAAATCCAAGCTTTTGCAACACCGTGAAAGCTGTCGGCAGCACTACTGTCTTTGTTAAACTTCAGGTTGCCAGAGGTTCCGACTAGAACATCATCCCCCACTGTAGGACTATTATAAACAAAAGCGATACCATTATCTTCGCTGGAGCCATTAACCTCTCCAGATGAGTTTATCCAGTTAGATTGTAGAGCAAGATTTCCAGTCATCGCCCTAGTACCGTTAACGTTTAGGTACTGAGTGTGAGGGTCTCCAGCAGTTAGTCCAGCTAAATCATTATGCTGTATATTTCCCGGACCAAGCCAAGGGTCGGTTTGAATGCTAGTACTGTCTACTGGGCTGTTTGGGAACTTTAAACCAGACTCTGGTATGAACAAACCTCCGTTCGTTGATATTTTTTTTGCTCTAACATCATTGAAGAATGGAAATTCAACGTCTGTATCACCGCTAGCAACAATTCTATTAATAGAAAATGCAGTGTCCTCCATGTTATGGCGAACGTCTTCAGCGGAAATAAGTCCAGCATTATTATCTGCTAGGTCTGTGCTAATACTGGTAATCAAATCACCAGAGCTTTTCATCGTAGGCATTTATTCTCTCCTAATAGTTAAAATATCCACCTGATCTGTGGTCCGTATTGTTTCTAGTTATACCATCTGCACCCGGAGCATATGGTCCAAGTATCGCGTGACCAGCGACACTACTACCGGCTCTATATTCTAAAAGTAAATTTTCGTATTTTTCACATAAATCTTTATATAAAATAGTAAGAGTTTGGGTTACGCCCCTGAGATCAATCGCAGAAGGACCATCTTTGATAGAAATTGCGTTTCCCGACTCACTTCTTATTTCACTACCTATAATTATACACGCAGCGCGCAAGCAAGATAGAGTTACAAAAGGGTTGTCTTTAGTTGCTGCATCCGTGGGATCTGGAGACAATAGACAAGATTCTACATTAATATCATACGTATTATTAAAATCTACATTCATAATCATCAACTGAGAAGCAACCAAAATAGAGGTTTCTATCCTTTGGTCACTATATTTGTAGGACGAAGAGTCTAGATCATTTACTAGATGTCTTACAATCGTGGACATTTGACCTTGCCAACTCATAAATACCTCTATAAATTACAGTGTACTTTAAATGTGTGAATATCTGTATAGAAAGTCCCACTACCCCCACCAAGAAAAACTCTTCCTTGAAGTTTGTAGTTTCCAGCTTCGTCCAAATCTCCCGCAACCGCATCATAATACATCACGCCCGAAACCGAACTTCCATCGTCTAGTCTCAGAGCAGATCTATTTATAATAGTATCGCTGGGTTTTCTAAAGTCTACCTGTAGTGCAGCAGCACCGGAAATGTTGACAACATCTGAGCCATCTTTTACCGTTAGTAAAAATCTAGTTCCTATGTCATCTTTATGTATTTCGCTAGCCATTTACTTTTCCAACTTACTTATTTGTATCCGTGATAAATGATTCTTCTACATTAATATACACGATATCTTCGTGTTTTTGCTTAACGTGAAGATTTTTTAACAACTCCTGATCTATTGATATATTATACTCTACAACCTCTCCGTTGAACGTCTTGGTCATTTCTTCAGAGGTGCAGGCCGGAAATTCGCTATAACAAACACCTACAAACATTATACCGCCGGATCGTTAATAGTGACACTTGTATCTACAGAGCTAGCAGCTTGCTGCTTCGCTAATCTGATTTCGTAAGCTTTTACATTTTCTGCTAAATATTCTCTTACCATCCTGTTCGCAAACTGAGCAACAGTTTCTGGATTATCTACCTCTTCACCATTAATGATGACTTTTTCTGGTCTATTGTAGTTAGAAGCAACAGCCGTTAAGACTCTAACTACATCTGCATCTGCAATTTCTATTTTAAATTCTGCCATGATTTTTCCTTTGATAAATATTAACTAGCTTTTAAGCCAACTTGAAGTGCGTTTAACTCAGATTGCGTGTAGCGGGTATCAGTTGCCGGATTGTTCTCTTGTATTTCTTGAAAAGTAGAGAAACTGCTACCCAATGCCATAGCGCTTCCATTGTGAACATCCCCACTAGCGAGATGAAAAGCGCCATTTGTCTTTGTAAAAAATTCTAGGTCAGTAGCACTACTTGCGTACTTTGCAGTAGCAATATATCTAATGCCATTTGCAGCAGTAATAGTTTCAGGATTGGCGGTCTCAAAAAGACCGCTTCCGGGATTTGCAAGAGTTACTGTGGTGTTGGTGTCAAAATCCAGCAAATTACCACTAACAGTTCCATCACTAACAGTAAACACATTGGTAAGATCAGTGCCACTTGCCCCGATAGGTAATCCTTGAACTCTCATGTCGCTTCCAAGAAAACTAGTATTGTTGCTTCCTGCATCGTCTATAAAGTAAAAATCATCAAAAGTATGATTATACTCTGCCACCTGAGAATTATCGGCAGCATGATCTAGTAGAAAAGCATTCAGCAAAATTACTTCGTGAAGATTTGCACATTGATTGTTTGAAACAGCGTTACCATCGCTATCTACTTCAACACTGTCGTTTAATCTTAATTCAAGATCATAGTTTTTGCTAGAGTTTTCAACTACTTGACATTCTATTGTGTACCATGTGTCAGCAACCATTGCGGTTGCTCCAGTGCCTAAAGCGCTATGGTCCGTTGTAGAACCGCCCGCATTAACATATTCATCTTGAACAAAGTTCTTCTGTTTAAAGCGTTTATTGGTTGAAACAGCATCGCTGGAAGGGTTAGAAGCATAAGTACTTCTAAAGGTTCTAGCGTATGTAGCATTACTATTATTAAACAAATATGCTTTTAAGTAACCGGAAGAGTTATAAGATATTATTAACATAGGATTACCATTGTTATCAGCAATTGAAGCAATAACAGTCTCATGAGTGTGGTTAATATTAGATGTTTTAAACGCAAAACCAAACGTAAAGCTCCCTAAAGCTTGCTGCTCTGGAAATGGAATTCTTGACCAAGTTCCTGTATTTCCTAGATAATAGTTAGTGCCATCTTCATAGGATACTGACGTTTTGTGTTGCTCATGGTTTAATTTAATACCACTACTACCAGCGTATCTTCCCGCTACATCAAATTCTGTCAAAGTCCCCGGACTTATATTATAGGCGTGTCCAGCGTAAGCCGCTTGATGAGACATATCTATGCCGACCAACGCGCTTTTTGTTGTTGAATTTATTACATCAAAACCTTCTATATGAAGTAGGGTCATAATAACTCTCCGATTAAATTTTGTATTTTGTCTTGATTTTTGCCTAAGTAAGTGCCGATAGCAACACGTTCAGTTTCTGTGTAAATTGAGTGCCAGAAGGGTGAGAATGTATCTCTTATATAAAAAAATCTAAAATTCCAGCCTTTACTTTCTAAGCAGTCAACGAGTTCTCCGTTATCATCTTCATATCTAAAGTATGATTTAGCGTCTTCCACGCAATATGTGCAGTAAATCCTCCATCCAACTCTTGAGTTGTTATGCCAACCCATATAACCGTTTTTTGGATATAACATTCTTCCGGTATTACTACAGTCTTTTTTTGGCAAATCTGAATTACCAGCAACAAACGAAGAGATACAATCATGAATCTCAGCGCCAAACGGTTGCCCCGCTGTGGATTCACTCAGAGGAATCGTAGATTTGCAATTTGAATTTGAATTTAAATTTATATATTTTGCCTGCTTGAGTTTAACACTTTCTTTTACTAAATCTAAAAATTCTCTACTGGTGTAGTATTCATTGTTTCTTTGTTCTACAGAGTATCCTTTTAAAATTTCGTATTTTTCTAAAAAACCACTTAACGATTCAGATAGTTCTGCTTTTAGGTCGTCTCTAAGTGAATAGTGCTTTCTCTCAATTATCATGCTCTCAAACCTCTCCAGTCTTGACATATTCTCTCACACACCTCTCTACCTAAAGCAATCTGCCATTCAAAAGAGTTTACAGAAGCTTTTCTCCCCTGATATAATTTTCCATGTTCTAACTTTGGACAGTTGTATATTCTGTAGTTAAAACCTTGTTTGGTGGTTGATTTTCTAATTGCATTATTATCAGCTTCATGATAAATATACTCAAAACCATCGTCAGATTCAGTCCAAGAAATGCTTAAAATCCAAGCGCCTGCTGTACTGTAATGATTGTGAAATCCAATAAAACCATCCACAGGGAAAAATTTCATACTGTCAAAGACTACCGGACAACCCAAACCTCTAACACTACTGAAAAAACCAGCGTATTTCCACGCTAAATCATTTATTTTTTTAATTTCAGGATTTACAGATGTGTCATCATCCTCTCCAAAAGTAGCAAGTCTAGACACAACCGCTGGAATAGATTCACTAGCGTCAATGGCCGTCAAGGTTTCCATAGAAAACTCGTTATCTATATCAAAACCCTCTGGTAAATTAAGAGCATTATTGTACTGAGATAAATCTCCCAAAGAATCTATTTCTGATTGTATTTCTGCTTCTATCTCGCTAAAAACACTAGCGTCCTTTAATTTATACATTCCGGGATATATCATAGAAAGCTCTCCTTGTTATGTGAATAATCAAACTCGCCTATCAGACGTAACTCAGCAAAGTCTTGGCAGTCTAAATTTATTTCTTTTTGTTTTAATGTAATTTTGTCTATAAAAATTAATCTAGCGGTCATATTTCGCCTATTGGTTGCTCCAACTATGTGGAAATCTTTATTCGCAGCATATCCTCTGATAAAATCTTCCGCAAAACTTTTAATTCTAATACAAGAATTATCTTCCCCCACAATACAATGAGAAACTCCTGTATCCAATGTAGACACTATTCCACTATCTAAATATACACAATGGGCGATTTTTGCTATTAATTGTTTTCTTTTTACTAATTTTAATTTCAAGTCTAACTTCAAGTATTCACTAAACCGTTTTCCCCAGTTATGCAGCAAGACATATAGAAATTCTCCATCGTAATGCAAACTATTAATGTGGTTTTTATCCATCTCCCTGTAGTGTACAGGTTCGTTTATTTTTACTTCTTCTTGTTTTACTGGGTCAAATAACTTTTCTATCTTTTCTGAATCAATATCAAAAACGTTTATACAATTTATACAAGTGTCTGCTGCATAGATTTTACCGTCTATTTCTAATATTTGATGTGGATTTCCGTGGTAAATATTATAGTGGTTTAGTTGATTTAGGTTCTTGTCAAACTTTATCAAGTTTGTTCTGTTTGCTACAAAAAGATTTTGCTCATTCCAAGAAACCCCAAACGGCCTGCTGGCTCTGTGCCTCGCTTGTGATCCGTAGAATTTATCTTCATTTATTTGAATTCTATGTCCATAATTCTGAGTTTCTAGTGTTTCTGTGTTAATAATTGAAAATTGATAATCCAAGGGTTCTGGTAAGCGAGTTGGCGTATACAATATTTTCATAACTCTATAACTTGTTCTCCAAGTCTTATTTTACTTAATTGTTGTGATCCTAAATATGCTTTGGTGATAGTAGTGCTTCCAAACCGAACGTTATTACTAGAAGCGACTGTGACTACACCGATAACCTCAACGCCCAATGCTGTTGCCGATGGATTATTTGATGGACCTGATCCTTGGGAAACCACCTCTACCCCAAGTGACGATATACTGGGATTATTTGCTGGACCTGATCCTTGGGAAACCACCTCTACCCCAAGTGACGATATGCTGGGATTATTTAATGGACCTGATCCTTGGGAAACCACCTCTACGCCTAGACTTGAGACTGATGGATTATTTGCTGCAACTTCGGTGTATGTCACGATGATTCTTGTTTCAGTGACCGTATTGCACCCCATCGCGTCTTCATCTTCTAGCGCAAAGGTGTAATTTCCGTTAAAAGTTGACGCAAAGCCACTAGTTATGTCATGTGTATCAGTTCTTGCGTTTGCGCCGCTTTTGGTATAAGAGGAAAACATGTTGACAACGCTACCGTCTGGATCGGTAACAGTACAAGAACTGCTAGACGCATCTCCACCGCAAAATGGATCAGCGCCATTTGGGTTCCAGTCTATCTCAAACCTCACATTGGTAACATTGCCAGCAGTGATACCGTTGATATTTACAACGCTATTTATACTATCATCTGGACCGTAATCTGTAGCGTTTGTGAAGGTTGTTGTTGCCATCTACCTAGATCCTAGACTAAGAAATATAATGTATTTGCGTCTTTGGTTCCTAAAGCAGTATAAGTAGCTTCACTCATTATCATAATGTTATTAACACCGCTGGCATTTGTGATAGGACTGCTTATAGGTATTCCAGATCCATTAAATTTTGGATAATATCCATCATTATAAAGTTTATCTTTTTTATCTGTTGGAACGCCGCTTTGTAAAGTTATAGGGCGAGACTCAAAATATCCTGAAGTGGCAGCGATGCTGCTATCTGCCGAATCTACTCTAGACTCAAAGTACCCAGATGTTGAGCCATCTGTTGTAGTATATATCAAACCCTTCATGTTAGAAGGATGCGAGGTACAATAATAATACAACTTATCTGGTGCGTTTTGCGGAACTTCAAAAGTAACAGATCCAGCAGCAGAACCAATCTCTATATTATTACTGTCAGCATCAGAATAAACACTACCACCATCCGTAGCGGAAACTCTAAATGGATGACCAGAGAATGTTTTGTTAAATTTGTAGGTGTGACCTTTTTGTAGGTACATAGTTGGGTCTGAGGCGTTGTTAAGACCCATGCCGTCTATTGTGTAGTCGTTACCATCACCGGCAATTATATTAAAGGTATTTGGTGATCCAGATACACTTATTATATTTGTAGCGTTAGTGTCAACGCGAGACTCAAAATAACCAGACACGGCGGAATCATCATATAACAAGCCAGAAACTGTATTTATACTGGCAACGTTAGTTGCTATATTAGTTTCATTTGTATCAACCCGACCTTCAAAATAACCAGAAAGCGAAGCATCATTGTAAAGTAAGCCAGATACAGTTGATATATCAGTGTCATTGCTAGTGATCTGACCTTGTAAGTTACCGCTGGTGTTACTAATTAACGTGGTTAAAGTAGATGCAATATTAGCATCGTCGTTTATGGCAGCGGCTAATTCATTGAGAGTGTCTAAAGTTACCGGTGCGCTATCTACAAGACTTGCAACCTCGTTTGTTATCGTGGAGCCAGCCCAGCCGCTGACAGAGTTTATAAGCGTGGTGTTTGCTGTTATTTTAGCACCACTAGCCAAAGGTAAACCAGCGCTTCCTCCGGTTAAACCAGAAACAGTAACAATATCAGCGGCATTTGTGTCTACTCTAGACTCAAAGTATCCTGAATTTGCAGCGATACTGCTATCT
>TARA_R100000805_G_C3626173_1_pt1 | contig 12435 bp, 5 predicted proteins | sample TARA_R100000805 | Tara Oceans TARA_R100000805 (sample SAMEA2622832) | marine metagenome | biome: marine biome (ENVO:00000447); feature: surface water layer (ENVO:00002042); material: "saline water (ENVO:00002010), including plankton (ENVO:xxxxxxxx)" | depth 5 m
TTGAGCTTGTCGAAATATCTGTAATCTTTTTCTTTGGTTTTCAAATAAATTTACTATGTCAGCATCTTCGAGGTTGGTAGCTTCCATAAAGTTAGCAACGTCTGTAACACCAGCTTCGTTTAATATTTCTAAACGTCTTTTCTTTAAAAGATCTGCGTCTTTTTTACTCAATCGACCACCGTCAGCGCTAACGTTAAAACCTTCTTTTAATATATAATCAAGTTCTATAAACTCAGCTGTTAATTCTCTAAACTTTTCTCTTTGTTCTTTTGTTTGTAATGTGCTTCTAAGAGAGTTTCTAACAGCTCTAGACACGTTAGGACCACCTATAGCTAAAGAACTAATAGCAACATTTGCTACAAAGTCAGGATCTAAACCTTCTATAAGGCTTTTATCGTCTTTTAAAACCATTATGTCCATAAAGTTGTGACCAAGCAGTGTAGCACTTTCTTCGAGAACCTCTGTTCCCATTGGTTTTAACACGTAGTTTTTAGTACCTTTTATAGCGTTTCTAAAAGAAACCCCTCCTGTTATTTTAGAAGTTTGAAATAAATCATCGATAACACGCATTGTACCAAGAGTTTCAGCAGCGGTGGCTATACCACCGTATGTTAAACTCATAAAAGCTCTTTCTGTTTGTGTGTAGTTTAAAGCTCTTTTATTTCTTTCTATTTCTTTTTGTATTTCAAGTCTTTGATCTTCAGACATTTTAAGCCTTATCTTACCATCTTCTGGAATACCAGTTCTAGTTTCTGGTATAGCGTCGTCTTGTTCTAAAATGTTTTCAAGATACTCTATGGTTTCAGCAGCATTTTTTTGCATTATCTCCATTTCAGAAAGCTTAGCACCGCCTTCTGCTGTAAAAAACGTTCCTTGTAAAGCTCTCTTTGCGTATTTTTGTAATGGTTTCGATGTTAATTTCTTAGCAATACCAGCGTATGTTAAGGCCGTACCTACACTAAAACTATTGTTACCAACAACTTGCGATAAAAAATCACCCCAGTTTCCTGAATCTACATCAGCAAGCTTTATATCTACAGGTAATTGCGCTTGCTTTTTTTGTTTAACACTTTCTGCGTAATCAATATGAGAAACGTAAGATTCTTTTAAATAATCTGATACCACACTTTCTGGACTAACTTGATCAGCTATCAAAGCAGCTCCACCTTTTACAAAAAGACCCATGTCACCTAGTATAGCGTCTTCAAAAGCAAGACCTATTCTGTAGCCAAAAGAATAACTTTTATCCAACGCTTCTAAAGCCACTGTCATATTGTTAAATTTTACGGCTTTTTGGTGTTGTATTTTTATTCTGTTTTGTAATTCGTTTGTTTGATTTAAAACTTTTCTTCTTTGTTCTATATCAATACTCTCATCGTCTAAATAAGCACTAAGATCATTGTTGGGTATGTTTAAACTTTCAATATATTTTTTATAGTTTTCTATATCGCCGTTTAAAACGTTTCTACTGTTTTCTAAGTATTTATACTGAAGCTCTACAGCTTCTTTAGCTATGGCTTTTTTTGTTTCTACTTTTCCTTTTTCAGACAAATCAGTTACATACCCCATTTCGCTAACACCACCACTACCTGGCGTCGCATCAACAGCGTACGCTTCTGCTTTTTCTTGAATACTAGCGTAATCATCTAAGAAGTCGCCTGAATAATATTCTTGTACGTCCTCATCTATTTCTATAGCACTAACAAAACCTTTGTCAATTAAATTTTTGTTATTACCCACGTAGTCCTGCGTGTTAAACGTAACAGCTTCAGGTTTGTGTTTCTTTTCTAATTGATGTATACTAGCTAAAATATTAGTGTATGGGTTTGCACCTTCGCCTTCATAGGCTTTTTCAAGGTTTTTTACTTCTTGTATATCTATATCTAAATTGTTATCAAGATATTTTTTATATAGATTAAATTTTTCTTCACCCCACGTTTCTAATAAATACTCGTCTCTTCTTTCTTGATCTCTACGGTTGATGTCCTCTATAACTGGTTGCATGCTAGTCATACCTAAAGTAGAAGTATTGTCACTAACAAGAGGGTTAAATTCAGGGTGATATGATGTTGATCCAGCTGGATATTGATACGGCATGTCTGGTACAGCTTCTTTTTCGTCGTAATTAAAAAACTCGTTCAACACAGTTTTTCTTAATCTAGAGTCTTTTTCAAAAGTTGTGTTATTGTTTATAGCATTTATGCTACGCTCAATATCTTCTCCGCTTTGTGGATTTTCTATAACAGTTGATTCCGGAGGATCAAACTCTATCACGGGTAAACCCGAAGAACCACTTTCCGAACCTGACCCCGTAACGTTTGACTCCGCCGTTGGGGTCTCTGTCGAGGAGTCTTCTTGCTTTCCCTGCTTGTTGTAATTTTCTATTACTAACTTAATGTTTTCTTCTGGCTCACCAGCGTCTATCATTCGCTGTACTATAGTTTGTAAATCACTCATGTTATGATCCGTATTTTTTTATTAAATCTTGTGCTTGTTGTTCAGTACTTGTTGAAGAGGCATTTTTTAATATTAACTCAATCATATCTTCTATAGCTGATGGGTTTTTACCTTGTCCAGCTGATATTTTACCTATTTGCTTACCGTCTTTTAAAACAGCTACTTCTTCATCAAAGTCGAATGTTGAATAATCAAAAGATATACCTCTATCTCTTAACGCTTTACTTGTGTTTAACTTTTTAGCTAACTCCGCGTCATTCATGTCGCCTAAATCTTCAAAACTTCCAATTTCGCTAAACTCATCTGCTAATTCGTTATACAACCTGTCTTCAGCTATATTAGAGTCTTGAGTTTCAGCAAACTTTTGATTAAACCCTATACTGTTAGAAAACTCTTTAAAATCAGAGTGATCGTTAAAGTTGAAGCCATTGTATTTGTCCACTCTTGATAAAATATCTAAAAACTGATCTCCAGATATAACCTCTCCAGTTGATTTATTTTTAAAAGTACCATCTTTTTGCATGTTGTAACCTTCTATATCTCTACCATTTAAAGAATTTATTATGTCACTTTTAACATTACTCAAAACCTTACCAGGTAGACTTACCTCTTCACCACCAAAAACGTTTGTACTTTTTTCATTCGCTAAGAACTTAGTTGGTTTACCAGGATTTCTATTTTGAGCAACGTTATATACGTTGTTACCTTTTTGCCACTCTTCTTTAGCTGGGTTGTTTTTAACCCAATTAGCAAATATAGTTCTTGATTTTATTAAGTCATACTGTGGGTTTTGTTTGTCTGTTATAACGCCAACAAACTTTTCATAACCAGCAACAAAATCATCTAGCTCAACATCACCATCTTCATCAACATCGTAAACAGTAGGATTACCTTTTTTATCTGTTGCGGCAAAAGTGTATTTGTCTGATAACAAACTAAACATCTCTGCAGAAGCTACACTTGGTTTGTGAAGCGCGTCAACAAAAGAATCTTTCATATTACCCCATTTAGCATCCATTAAAGATAACAACGTGTTATCGTCTTGAGCTAAGTTTTCAACACTATTTACTATGTTGTTTTCAACATCTTCCCACTTAGTACCTGATTTAGCTGTCGAATACAAACTGCTAGTAAACTTACTTACGGTTTCTACGGCTTTAGGATTTTTTATAATAAGCATTCGTTCTATATCATCTTTATTACCTCTTATTTCCTGACCGTATTTATTTGTTTTAATAGATCCGTCTGGATTTTGAAAAGAAAACTCTGGAAAACCTTTTTTATCAAACCCGACAACAGCTCTACCTATAACCTCTCCGTCTGCGTTTGTAACATCTCCTCCACCACCGGCTAAAACAGTAGCAAACTCTAACATGTCAGGTCCAGACATTTTAAGATCTATCTGCTTGTTGTTAACCATGTCTTCTATTTGGTCAAAAGCTTTTTCAGCTTGAGCAGTGCCAGCGTATAAATTATCCTCCATACGTTTAGCATATTTTCTAGCTGCTTTTTTATTTTCAAATGTTATTGTTTTTGAGTTTGTTTCGCTTTCCGGTGCATTTGGGTTGTAATCTGGATTATCAAACGTTAAATCCTCTTTTTCTCCATCAAGATAAGACATAATACCACTCTCGCCTTTAATGTCTTTTATCCAATTCAGTCTATCAGTAAACGCTTGCGTGTAACCTTCGTTTACGTTAACACCAGCGTCACGAGCGTTTCTTCTTTCTACTTCTTTTTTTATTAGATTACCACCAACTTTACCAACAACTTCTCCAACTTTTGCCCAACCAGCACCAACCTGTGTCATAGCTTTTTCATAGCTATCTGCTATATTATTAAATATACCTGTTAAATCTTTAGGTACACCAGCCATAGCAGCTTTATAAGCACCACCTACCAGTGTGCTGTCTGCTTTCATTGATGACCTAAAATCTACTAATCCTTTTGCCATATTAACTTAATTTTTTAAATTCAACATCAAGCATTGAGTAATCAACCATCTCATAACCTCTAGGATGCATTATAACAGCTTCTCTCGGCACTTCATCTGACATTACACCTTGATGTACTCCTGAGCCGTGTTTAGCGTCTATATACTCAAAGTTATAAACAGGTATACCGCTCGGTGAATCAAACATATATTCTATATTTTTCTTTAATTTTCTATCAGAACCGATAGCAGAACCAATACCACCAGCAACACCACCTATTATTTGGCCCCACATACCCATTCTTGCGTTCATCATTTGAGCACCCATACCTAGTGCACCCATTTGGTTAGCATAAGCTTGTTGAACACCAGCGTTTGCACCAGCGTAATCACCAGACGACATACCTAATAAAGTAGACTGTCTACCGATCTCAGCACCTTGTAACATTGATAAACCACCACGTTCAGCCATATCAGCAGAAGCAGCGCCTTGAGCAATAGCTTGTTGTATTGTCATGTCTGTAGATCTTTGTAGTTGATCTATTTGTTGTTGTGCTTGAGCTGACATTAACAAGTTTTGTCTTTGCTGTTGTGCTAAATCTACGGCAACTTGTCTAGACTGCAAAACACCTTGGTTTGCTAAACTTTGTGCTAAAGCACCAATACCAGAACCACCAGCTGCACCGGATAAAGCTGACATAATATCAGCTCTCTGTTGAGCACCTTGTTGCATTTGGAAGTCTGCAGCTACAGTACTAACTCCTAGGTCTTCAAATTGATTTTCCATACCTACATACGCATTTTGTAAATCAGCGTAGTAGTTTTGCATGTTTTCGTACGGATTAAAAAATTCCATAGCTTCGTACTCAGCTTGTCTAGCCTCATACTTAGCTATCATTTCTCTTTGCAACTCTCTGTTTTCAGCCATTTGTTGAGCTGTAAGATCGTTGGCTTGCTGCATTATTCTGTTTTGTTGTCGTCTTGCTCGTCCTCCCATATTATATGTATTTAAAACCTTCCCAAGAAGGTTGCTTGTCGTCTACCCACCAACCTAAGTCTTTGTGGGCTTTTATTAATGTATTATTACTACAAACTGTAAACATAAAACTAGCGCCTTGATCTTTAGCTTTTAGTTCTACGTTTTTAATAAACGTTTCTAGTAATTCTTTTCTATTTTTAACCTTGTAAAAAGGGTTCGACACTATCCATGTTAAGTAACCCATTGGAGCGTCTTTACCCATAAACAAAAAACCAGCATATATAGGCTCGTTTTTATATTCTAATACTAAACAGTTTTCGTTAGAGGGTAGTAAATCTTTTTCTATGCCAGGTTCACCTTTCCACCACCATTCCCACCATTTACAAACCATTCCGTAGTCTATGTCGTCTTTGAAAGACCTAAATGTTATATCACTCATATTAAATTATATTGTATTATAGTGTAATAATCACACTTTTTAAGCACTATTTACTAGATTCAACTATATCAGATCCAACAGCAAACAGCTCTACCGAGTCAGTAGAGTCAGACTTCATTTCAACCTCAGCGAAATAACCAGTAACACCACTTGCACCAACAACACTATTTTTACCAAAAAACAAATAATCATCTGGATCTGGAGTTTCCATATTATTACCAACACTAACTGTTACGTTAAAGTACTCATTATCTTTAGATATTGCTATACACTCACCTAGCTTTTTAATGTTACCAGTAGCTTGGCCGTTATCCATTTTAACAAAATAAATAATATCTCCAGTATTTGATTGTAAAGAAGTGTTTATAGGTTGTTTTAGTTTTAGTATTATATTAGACATGTTATGCTGATTTTAATAAGTTGTTTACATCTAAAGCAATATCGGTTCTACCACCCGCATCATAACCAGATAATATTTTCATTTTACCAGAGATAACCGCGTATGCTTTTGTAGCGTCACCATCTGTAACTCCATCGTTATCTATTTCCAACAACAAATCAAAAAACTCTACAGATGTAGGTTTAATTGTATGTGTTGTGTATGTAGCACTAACACCACTTGTTACAGAAAACAAACTTGCGTCAAACGTAGTAGGTTTCATAGCAAAGTTAAAAGAAGCCTTGTAAACTACAAATCTAAAAAATTCATAGTTATTATTATTATCGTTATAATCGTTGTAAAAGTTTAATTGAGTAGTAGATGGCAGCGTGGTACCCAAACCACCATCAGAAAGTGTTAACCTTGTTTTTTGCTCTGGATAATGTTCATAAACTTTGTTAAACGGTGACGTTAGTTCTGTAAACGATCCTGTTGATGTTTCTGTTAAGTTTAGTTTATACCTTGTTAATATTTCTGTTTTTGGTATTCTAACGTTTTCTTGATATAATCCACTTTCAGGTATAACTATTGTTTTTGGACCACCTATCAAAGTAACACCATCACCTAAAGGGTTAACCAAAGGGTATGTTGCAAAATCAATTGAACACTCAGCGCTTGGATCACCGTATATATTTAACAATCTAGTAGTACCTTGTGAAGGTATTATAGACTCTGAAAAATTAAAATCATATATGTTAGTTATACCAACAGTATAGTTATCAACAGCTGTTGCTGTTATCGTTATAACATCGTTAACAAACTCCTGCTCTAAAGGCGCTAGATAATGTATATCAAAAGATACAGCTGTACAATAACCAGTTGCAGCGTCTTCTGTTTTTGTCAATGTGTATGAATATCTTTCTGGATTTTTTGTTTTAGCAAAACTAATATTTGGTAGGTTAGTAAATATATAGTTATTTTTTACTGTAAACTTTCTGTTAGTAACTATAGTGTTTCTAGACAGAGGAACCAAACCAGTTAAAGCAACTGAAGAGTTACCCGACTGACCACCGCTGTCGTTTACATTTGTTAAACTTGTATTTATAAATACTTGTGCCATTTTAATTTATTGCTAAAGTAGTAGAACCATCAACAGTAATAGTTATTGCTTGCTCAGAACTAGGGAACAAGTTGTTACTATTGTATTCAACTTTTAATGTTATTTTAATTTTGTTTTCTTTATCTCCTGGAGTACCAGTGTCAGTCGCAGCTACAACAGATACTCTATTGTTATCAGACGATGTTACAGTAAAGTTAGAAGCTGCAACAGCATAGTTCAATCCATTTATAGTTTTTGGGTGTATATAAAACTCATGTGTTACTTCTTGAGATACACCAACAGTAGTTCCTTCTTCGTAGTTATTTGTTATACTAGAGGTTATGCTTTGAGCTTCTGTCGCTGATGTATTTAATGTAAACTTAGCATTAATATTGTTTATAACACCACTTATAACTAAAGGATAAAACTTACCGTAACCACCCATTGTTATAGAGCTTAACAAACCTAAACCTTGAGTAGACTTGCTGTTCAAACTTATGTTTGTTTCGTCTACCTCGACACCTATTATGTTAGCAAACTTTTTACCCTCCTTGTCTTTAAACTCTACAACTTGACCAGAGTCCATGTCTGTTTCTATACTTGTTGCTCTCCAACCGTTTGAACCTTCATAACCAAGCGTCTTGAAATCTTTAACTACACTAGGAGCATCGTTAAATAAAAACTTAACACTAGACTCGTATTGAACACCATAGAAATTATTTCTAATCTCGTTGTCATTATGTTTCCATATATCACCGTTTTTAAACGTGTAATAAACACCGTTTAAAGAAACAGCAGACTCTGGCAAGAAAGACTTAAAACTAGTCCAACCTACAGTTGACTCGGCAAAACTTATAGTATCACCTTTATCATCGTAGTTTTGTTTTTTATTTATAGTTAGGTTATAAAGATCTTTGTCTTGATCGTAACTACCTATTAACGTTTCAGCCTCGTGTAAGTTATCTTTAAAATATCTAGACATACCTGCTGCAGATATTTCTGTCAAACCGTCCATAGATAATCTTAATACAGACCCTCTTGCTTTATCTGTAAAATAAGCTCTATAACCAAACGACGCAAACGACTCTGGGTTTTTAGATATACCGTAGTCTCCAGAAAAAGGTACAGCTTGACCTAAAACAGCGTTACTAGCAACAACTTGTGGGTTACCATCCGCGTTGTATAATGCATCTTTGTTAGATAATATTCTTAAAACCTTGTCTTCGCAAAAAGCAACTAAATCAGTGTTTCTACTAAATAATTTTTGTAAAGAACCGTATTCAGGATTTACATCTTTAGTTATTTTATCAGCCATTATAAACTCATTAAGTTTATTAAAGCCTGTTTTTGAATTGTAAAGACCAGAGTATATTAACCCGTTTTTTCTATTTTCTTCTTCGTATGGCTCGTCTAACGTTGTAGATACTTTAGGACCTTTATCTATTTTAACAGCGTTAAAGTCATCTCTAAGTCTATCAGATTCTACACCATTACCAAAAGTGTAACAATTATGCCATCTAACAGGCCTATCAGATACATCAACGGTATCTCCCATTAGTCTAACAGAAACACTTTTTATATGAACTCTTTTATAAGTGCCCTTAATATTTACAAGTTCTGCTACAAATAAGTAACCTGATGAAACTGGATTACCATTAGAGTCTTCGTTTTGACTTTGATCAAACACAAAAAGTCTAGTGTTTAAACCTTGTTTTAAAGTTTCTGTTTTTAAAGGTCTATAAGAACCATTTTCACTACCTATTAAAAAGTATTTTATAGTGTGTTCTCCACTTACGGAATCAAAAACATCATTATTTATTTCTTCAACATCAATATCTACTTGGTAAGCCTCACCACTAATAAGAGGTATAGGCCCTGTTCTTAAAAAAGGATAAGTAGACGTGTTAGTACCCGTCTCTATTATAACTCCGTTACCAGCAGAGTTATCAGCTGTTAAACCACTTGAAAGCTCGTAATCTTGTAAACCATTTACACCTAGCGTAAACTCGTCGTTATCAATAAGATTATCACCTATAGAGTTAGATATACCAGTTTTTGTTATAAAATCTTCATGATACTCAATTATTCCATTAGCATCTTTTTTAGAAACCCTAAGGGTTATACCAGCTGGTAGTTGACCTGAGTTTGGATCCCAAGTGTTATTATCTATGTAGAACTCACCAGGTCTATCAACTACAATTTTAGCATTAGCTAAAAGAACTGTTCCACCCGGAGCATAAGGTGTGCCAACGTCTGAAACACCTAAGTAGTTACCACCGCCGTCATTAATGTTTTCATTGTTTAGAGCCTCAACGCTCATACCTGTTTTTAGTATCATACTAGTGTTAGAGGCTTCGTAATACAGATTAAAATCAGTATTGTCTATAGGTTCAACCTCAAATATAGCTGGATTGTCAGTGCTATATCCACCGTCTCCACTTGCACCACTACTAATTATTTCTAAAGAAGCATAAGCTAAGTGGTTGGCTGTGTCAGATTCTAGCTCGTCTAATCTTTTTAAAGGAGTTTGACCCCCACCGTAACTACTAGATGTAGGACTCCAAACTATATCTTTATCTAACATCAAAGCTATTCTATAACCTTGATTCGATCTAGAATGCATACCCCACTGCATAGATGACGCTGGGTGATAACTTAAACCATAGTCAGCAACAAACTTACCGTTTATCGCCGCTGAATGATCAGCTGTTTGGTATGCTTGCGCCGTGTTCCAATCAACTAAATCACCAAAATTAAGAACTTGTTCAACGTTATGGTAGTTTTTAACCTTACCAGTTGCAACTACTTTTTTAACAGTGTATATAGTGTTTGTTGGATCGTTGCTCCATCTAAATTTAGTACCAGTAGTAGTAAGAGCTTTTACAACTTTTATATCGTTAAAAAATTCGCTTGTTAAAGAAAAGTCATCAAAAGTGTTTGCGCCTCTAGCATATAACACGTCACCACTTAACGTTCCGCTTACAGTTACAGAATCTAAGTTTGTTTGATTACCTATATTAGCCACTCTAAAACAACAATAGTCATTACCTATAACAAAACCAGTTCCCAACGCGTTGTTCTCTACGTTTAAATCTTGACCATCGTATAGCTTTTGATACTCTGGCCAACCAAAAGCCCAGGCTTGATCTATACAAAACTTTTGATTACCCTCTTGGTAATCATCACATCGCCAGTGACTTCTTTTCCAAGTACCACCAGTAGCGGGTTTATAATAATCAGCGCCTGTTTGTGTCCAGTGAGAAGTACCCGCATCATAATCACCAAAATAAGGATTAGCTATTAGTCTATGGCTAGCTGAAGGATCAACAGGGTTTAAATCGTATATTCTACCGTCCCAATCGTTACCATCTGGATCTGAAATCCAACCATCATGACCAAATATAGCTTGGTAGAAAAACGAATAATGAGTGTTTGGTGATACACTATTTAGGCTACTATTGTGTCTAGCGTTAACTCCGTTGTAAACACCTTCATTCAAAGTGTCATTAACATTGCTCTTCCAATAAAATAAAGATTTATTTCTTAATGTAAAGTCACCATCTTTTCCATCTTCTGTAGCTGAACCCGTGTAAGCAGATAAACTTCTAATGTTTTTGTCAAAAGTATGAGCCCAAAACACATTAGCTGCAGCTGTTACTAGTGTGTTAGTTGAAGCTGCTGATTGGTTTTTATCAGATATTCTTTTTAAAATTTCAGCGTCTTTTTTAATTTTAACAAAAAATCGACCTTCAAAAGCGTCGCTATCAACTCTGTCAGACTCCTCGTAGTACTCTAAAAACAAACCTTTATTCTCAGGGTTAGAATCATTGTGGTTTCCAACAAAACCTACATCAGCACCAAAAGGCTCTATCAAAGTAAACTCGTAGTAATCTTCAGCATCAGAGAAGTCTACATCTGTAGAAGAAGCTGATTCGTTAACTCTACTAACACTTAGTATCTCGTAAAAACTAGTCATTGAAACAACCTCGTTGTTATCTTCTTTACCTATTTTTATAAACCTACCAGTTTGATCGTCCATTAAAGCACCTCTTGGTTCTACACCTTCAATATCTGGTTGTGCTAAAAACGAATGATTATGAACATCGTTACCAGCTATTCTAAATGTTGTTTTACCAACCTGAGGAAAACCAACAGCTGTTGCTGTAAACTGCAAACTTTGACCGTTTTCAGCATAAACCCTTTCGCCTAATTGTCTTTTTACAAACTTAACAAAGTCTGGGGCCGATCCTTCTTTGGCTAATATTTTGTATCTACTTTTATCTACTATACTTTTATCACCGTCGTGTTCTTTTTTAAGTATAATGTAATCATCTCTTTCTACTTTATCAAAATCAGAAGAAGCAAAAGACATCCATATATGCTCGTCATCATCATCATAATAATGTCTATCTAAAGACAGGTTGTAATACTCTGTAGCAGCATCTTTTACGTAATACTTAACGTGTGTAGCCCAGTCTGGCGTGTCTCCATTAACATTAGCAACTATAGTGTTAGCTGTTAAAGAGTTTTCTTTTTGTATTTTTACAACTCCGTTAGGTGTAGAAAACACAGGTGTTTGTCTACCATACTGATCTATGTAAGATATTCCTACTTGGTAGTTTCTAATAGACTTTATTGATTTGTTAGTTTGTTTTGGATCTATATATCTAGAGCTCAAAGATGCGCTAACCTGTGGTAACTCATTATCTAATATGTTATATTGTTGTGTGTAGTTACCGTATATTAATCTATTAGAAGATATTTCTTGTGCTTTGGCTTTTTTAGGAACATTATCAAAGTGTCTTAACAATTGAGAGCTTTCTAACAAACCTTCATACTGTTCACTTGTTATAACGTAGTCAGTTAAATTTGTTAACTCGTCACCTCGTATACTAGCGAACTTGTATATGTTAGTGCTATCACTATCTTTAACTAATATATCTAATTGTTTTACTCTAGAAGGTTTTGTTTCAAAGTTTCCAAGGGTTATACGTCTAACCGTATTTAACATAGACTTATTATAAGAATCTATAGCATCGAACTCATACTCATCACCTGGTAAAAAAGCAACCTCTGTAAACGGTGACATAGCAGAGTACTCGCCATCAGCGTATCTCCATCTGTAAGCAAATCTTGGAAATCTAAACTT
>TARA_R100000805_G_C3626169_1_pt1 | contig 12400 bp, 12 predicted proteins | sample TARA_R100000805 | Tara Oceans TARA_R100000805 (sample SAMEA2622832) | marine metagenome | biome: marine biome (ENVO:00000447); feature: surface water layer (ENVO:00002042); material: "saline water (ENVO:00002010), including plankton (ENVO:xxxxxxxx)" | depth 5 m
CAGGTAAGTATTAATATACAATAGTGTAGATTTTTAGACAATTTTTTTTGTAAAATAATATAGCATAGCTAGCTATAAATTGTGTTAAGGCAAAGTGTGCTTGTGAAAAAAATTATAAATTTGATTTTGGATTAGCAAAGCATCAACCTCCCGTGCTAAACAATCCATAAGAAATTTTCATATAATCAAGCAATCAATAATATATACAAAAAAGTAGGGCCGAAAAGTCCAGCTCGCCTATTAACCAGCCAGCTGTCCTTGGATAGAATTTATAAATTTGACTAGCTCTTTTCAGGCCTTTAAAACCCTTGCTGATATGTCTATTCATTTCACCCCTAAATATAAAAAGGATATTCTTGTTGATAAGAATAAGGGTATATGGATGGATTATGAAACAGGCACTCTCCATTATGATAGTTGTTGGTTGGATGAATTGCCTGTGGATATATTAAAAGAAATTACTAAACATATTTGGGTAGGTCATTACAATAATTGTAAAACTATACAAAAATGTATAAATCCATATATAGAATTTTGTGATAATAAATCTATTAGAGAATTACATTCTCATAGTGATTATGGTGAAGTAGGTAGTCTGGAATGTGATATTATAGAGAACGGACATCCCTTAAAACCATTATACTATGCCTATGAATGTCAGCCAGCAGGCAGTAATCGTTATTTGGGAACTAATCAATATCCTTATATTTTAAAACCTGAATGGATGAATAATGAATTTACTAAATTAAAAATTAATGGCAAGAAAGTAGAAAATTTATGTTATTGGAATGGTAAATTTATTCAGGTGGCAAGAGAACCTGTTGATTTATGTAAGCACAATACTCACATAGATTGGAGGGACGATCCTTGCCCTTGTCTTGTAAAAAAGTATAATAATTGGATAAAACAAAGAAAATATAATATGGTTTATGAGGATAACTTAATTGCTAATAACAAAAACTCTCATTATAGATTTAATTTTAAATATGCCTGTAAATGTAAGGATGAAATTACATATCATCCATTAGTAATACAATTATTTACAATAATGTATAGAAATAATGATATGAAATTCTGTGATTTCTATAAAAAGGCATTTCATATGTCGCCAGATATTGATTGGAAAAAATTTAGAAAAGAGGCCAAGAGAAATTTTGCTGGATGTTATTATGCTTACAGAAATAATATTTATCAAAGAGGTTTTGTAAAAATGAAATTTAACAAATTAGAAAGTGCTTTATTTAATAATATTGTAAATGGTTTTGAGATTGGATGGTTATGGTGTAGATATTTAGAAAATAATAATATGTCTATTACTCAAAAATGTAAAGGCAGAAGGGATGGTGTCCCTTGTAGTGTAAATAGAACCTGTTGGGATATTACATTTGCCAAGGATACTATGGGTGAATTTAGAAATGCCAAGAAAGTAAATTATAATACCAGAGATGATATACAACATATTAAATTATGTGGTAAATGTAAAAATTATTATTGTAAATATGGTAAAAAAGATACAAAGGCAAGTAGATTGCCTGCTACGGGATATAGTAGTAAAACAGGTAATAATGAAAATTTAGAATTTAAATTGGTTGAGTTTATGAAAGATTATTGTTATGAAATTAGAAATGGATATTTAGTTAGTCATCAAAGTAAATTATTTGTAAGTAAAAGGTATCAACCACAAAATGAAAATAGATGGATTGATGTATCAAAGATTAGGTATTTTGGTAAGTAATTCTTGGTGAAGGTGTGATTTATAAATTAATGTATTAACTATTTTTTTATTTTCATCTAAAAAATTATAACTATTAATATTACTGCCGTGTAAATTATTATATTGTAGGGCATCATCTTTATAACCAAAATCTAATGGCACAAGGTGCTCCATAAAATTACAAAAGGCCATCTTTTTTTTAAAAAATTGTGAAATTAAATAATCATCTGCGAGAAATAATGTTTTAATCACTTTGCCTATTTCATTTTCTTTGTAAGCAATGCTCTCTAAAATATCAAAAATTTTCACAAAAAAATATACATTATTGTTGAGTAATTCATTTTTAAAATATATACCTGAAAAACCTTCTATTACATCAGGGTATTTAGGCACTCTTTCATATGGGTAAGAAATAGGTAAATTAAAACCAGAACCTGCCATTATTTCATATGGCACTTCATAACTAATATCATCAAACATTTTTTTTGCTTTTTCATAAAATTGCCAGTATGGTTTAGTGTATCCTATATCATCATCTGCTATTAATAAATCATAATTTAAATAATTATTTTTTATAAAATTTACACCACCTATATATTTTGTTATAGGGCCATAATCTCTACAATAATGTAGTTTAAATTTATCACAATATTTAACTAATATTTTTTTAGATAAATCATTTAATTCTATTGTATCATCAAATCTTTTGTATTTATTACATACATTAATTAAAAATAAAAAACAATTATCCGTTAAATTTTTATAAAGTAAAGGTATATTTTTTATAAGATTATTTATTCTTATAGGTGTTGTAGCAACTGAAATAATATACATTATTGTATAACTATGTGTTTATAATTTAAATATAAAATGAACTAATTTATATAATAATGACTTTTACTTATCCAAAAGTATCAATATGTATGCCAACATATAATAGAAATGAATTTTTACCATTAATGATTTTTAATTTAAGAAATTTTGTTTATCCAGATAAATCTTTATTAGAATGGGTAATTGATGATGATGGCACAGAACCTTTATTTAGGGATAAAAAATTAATGGATGAAGTAGCAAAACAAATACATCCAATAACAATAAATTATAAATTAAATAAAAATAGGCGAAGTATAGGTGTAAAAAGAAATGCTATGGTTAAACAGGCAAATTATAAAACAATAGCAATGATGGATAGTGATGATATTTATATGCCGAGTTATATACAATATAGTATAGATTTAATGAAAAAAGGTGGGCATAGTTTAGTAGGTAGTAATCAAATGTTATTTTTATATCCACATCACGATTTTAAAATAACTGGTATAAGTTGTGCCTCAAAAAGGCAAATACACGAGGCAACGATGGTATTTACTAAAAAACATTTTTTATCTATGGGTGGCTTTGATAAAAATTCACAAGGTGAAGGTGCCAAAATGATAGATTTTAATGATAAAAAATGTGGTTTGACAGATATACAATTATGTATGATTTGTATATGCCATAAAAATAATACTATAAATAAAGATAAATTTATAAAAGATGATAACTCAAATGTTGTTGAGGCAACATTACATAAGGATATAATAGATTTAGTAAAAAGTATATTATGTTAATGAATAAAAACCATCTTCATCAATTTCATATTGTAAATCTTCTTCTTCTGAGCTGGATGAGGCAAAATTATTTTCGGCAAATTCAGTAAGGTCAAATATAAATTCATCCATATCATAATTTTCTAAAATATAAATCATTAAACCTGTATAACTTAAATCAATTGTATTTATTTTTTCAGGCATATATAATATTAAATATTATATTTTGATGCCCTAATTTTATTTACAACATTATAACCATCATCTATATATTGTTGTAATACTTTATCCTCTAATACATTTAATTCTTTTCTATTTTTACAGGGACAATTCTTAATTAATTCCATTTTCCAGTTATCATTTATTAAAATATCAGCACTTGCCCTATAATTTCTATATGCCATAGAACCATCACCACAATAATGGCTCATAAAACCTCTGTAATCTTGTATATGTTGTTGTCGCCTTCTTGATAGTGGAGAAGTTGTAGAACCTATATAAACATTACCTGTAATATTATCTGTAATTTTATAAATTTTTGAGTTATCATAATTACACATCACCTTTATTTATACCTAACATTTTATTTTTAAATAACAAACTTATTAACAATAATGTATATTTATTACTCTACAATAGTGTAGATTTTTAGAAGATTTTTTATGTAAAAATACATTCACTTGCTCGCCTTAAAAAGTAATTAAGAACTTGCCTTGTTTTGATTTAAAGATAGGTTGTTTATTTTTTTTAAGGGATAATTTATATTTTAATTCTTCTAATGTATATTTATTTATTTCTAATGAAATTTTGTCTTTGGGTGGTAGGGTGTTATTTAATAAATAAACTGCCCTACGGCAAGTTGGTATGTCTGTCCCTTGCTTTGCTAAAATATTTCCATCCGCCATAACATCACTAAAATTTTTATAAAAACTTCTATTTAAATCTTGGCCATTATTAACATATGCCATTACTTGTCTTGCCTTAACCATTAATAATTGTTTATCTTTTATTGTTTTATAATCTTGTGCCTTTTCTGGGGCAGTAGCTAGATAAGATATTAAATCGTGAATATTAGTCATTTCTAATAAATTATCACTAAATTCTATATCCATATTACAATATATCCAGGCATCTAAATCTTCTAATAATTGTTTTTTTGTTAAATTATTATATGGGATTGGCAAACTTAATAATTGTATAACTTTAATTAAATATTGCTTTGTGTGGCTTTTATGTATTATTAGGTTATAATTTTCCATATAATATACATAATTGTATATTATTTTTAATATATAAACTAATATAAATGAAAGAAGATAAGCCTTTATATAAACCTTTTCCATCAAAGGCAAAGGGTAAAAAATTTAGTGTTTATGTTAAAGGGCCAACAGGTAATAAAAAATTAATACATTTTGGCGCGAAAGGTATGGATGATTGGCGTAGTGGCACGGCAACCAAAGAGCAAAGAAAATCTTATAGGGCAAGAGCCGCTGGTATAAGAGATAAAAATGGTAATTTAACTTATAAAAATAAAAATACACCTAATTACTGGGCCTATCATTATTTATGGTAATTATTCCTCCTCCTCCTCCTCCTCTTCTTCCTCTTCACTTGATGATGATGATTGGTATTCTTCATCTTCACTATCACTAATATCTAAATCACTTAATTCTCCGTCCCTCTGTCTATCCTCATTTGCTCTTTCTAATACTTCATATACATAAAACAAAGGGACTGAATTTAATACTTTTGCTACATCATCAATAAAACCTTGTATTTCACCTTCACTTAATTTTACTTTTGGCATTTTAGATAATATAAATCAATAAAATATCTTTAAATCTTATTTTATACTAAAAAAAATTTTTTTATACAATAGTGTAGATTTCATTTATTATTTATTACGATTATCTGCTATATACACTACAAGTATATCTTCTAACATTTTAACTTTTTCTTGTAATTTTTTAATTAATATATCTTTTTCATCTTCACTTATTGGGATATCTACTTCATCAATTTCATTATTTGATAGTAAAGTTTCTAATGCCTCTTCATCCACTTCTGTATCAGCATCCGTATCCTCCACATCTTCTACTACTTCATCAATAGTTTCTTTTTGTTTTAAAACTTTTGGTTTTGTAGTTTTACATTTAGGTTCAGGTAATGTATCATCCTTGATTAATGTAAGGCCGAATTCATTAATATCTTCTGGATTTTGTGGTCCATCAAATACTGATACCCCTTTTATATCACCATTTTTATTTAATGGATTGCCTTGCCAAGGTTTATAATTAACGTGATGATGATTGTGTTTGCCATATTTATTAGATTGTTTGGCAACGTCTGGATGTTGTGCTATTAAACTATCCAATTTCTTTTGTAATCCGTCATTTTGATAAATGGATGATGTATTACCACCCTTACAACTCATAGTTGTTTGTTTGTCGGCCAGAAAGTTTTGGAATAACATATTGGCACCACCAGATTTTAAAACACGAAGTGATAAATCTGTATCTTCATTATATCTGCCTCTCCACCTTTCAGTTTTGAGTTCAGTATGTAAATTATTTTTGAGTAATATACAAGAATATATCCTTGTATTTAAAATTACATTTTTCTTATCCACAGATATTTCTGGGACAAATGATTTATATTGTAATCCTGATAGATATACATTATCATACTTGTCCGTCATAATCTCGCATTGTCTTAAACATATTGGACTTTCACATTTAATCCTTTGATTTTTATAAAATCTGTAAAATCCATCCATATTATCATCCAGACACCAGTGCCTACTATTTTCACCATTCATTTCTATTGCCTTATCCCATATGAAATTTCTTACTGGGATACTGCCTTTGCCAAGATTATCCATTTCTGGTGGCATAATCAAGTAATTAGTTTCATACTTTTCAGTATTTTTATATAATTCTTTTTCGCAGTCCTCAATAACTAAATAGAAAGGACATTTCATTTGGTGTAGAGCATCAGCAGTTAATCTTTTTTCATATCTGCCTTTGCTGATTACGAAAACTGGATACTTTGGGACTACATCCTCCATAGGACAATTTGTAATCCATTTTAAATTAGATGTAGGTTTCATAACTTTCTCTGGCAACCAGAAAGATTTTGCCTTTTCATTTGGAATATATTTAACACCTGAATTTTCATCCTTCATAAATATAGTCCAGAATAGTTCTGCCTTATCCTCGGATGAGAATATAAATTTTACCATAGAATAGATTTCATCTGCCATTCTATAATCAGGTATGCCCTGAAATTTTACTGGAAATATAGTATCATCAATTTCTGCCTTTTGAGGTTTAAATGTATTTTGACCTTTTTTATTTTTTGGAAAGTATAATAATTCTTCACCACCATTTTTCTTAAATTCATTTATAAGTTGCCAGAATGTTTCATCATTTGGAAACCTAATTCTTATAGTTTGGTGTTGTTCTTCTTTTTTAAGTTGTCTGCCCTCACCAAAGTAAAGGGTATGAGTGAATTTTTTTACAATTGCGGTGGCCATCTTTTTTAAAATTAACTATTATTTTATTTTTAAATGCTTTACGCAGATATTTTTTTAGGGCCAAGTTCTTTTTGAGTAAGTTGATGTGTTGAGTTTGGTAGCTGTTATCTTGTCTAACTCAAATCAAATTTATATTTTTCATCCTACGCAGATTTAGAATTTTGTAATGCGTGAATATATTGATTTTTGTATTGCTGTGTTCTATTGCTACTTTATATGAAAATCTCTATTGTAGTGTATGATTGCTACAATATATGAAAAAATGTATGGGTTTGTTTTCTCTACATAGTTGTAGATTTTCACCTATTTCACCTAAATCTACACTAATGTATATTTCACCCATTTCACCTAAATCTACAATTGTGTAGATTAATTATAAAAAAATTATGAATGTAAATCTTTATCTGCTGTATAATAAGTTCTGCCTTTCATCACATAACTATAAATTCTTGCCATCGCCCACTGCGGCCCAGACATTTTACCTTTTAATGAGGCACCACCTACTTTTTTGCCACTTAATGACCTTACTGATTGAGGGTTGCTCTTTCTGGCTCCTAAACCTCTATCATATACTTTATTTAATGTTTTCATAGGCACACCAGTTAATCTACTTATTTCTGCTTTACTATGCCCTGCGTCTTTTGGAAAACCATATTTTTTATTAAATTTCTGCTTATTTGTTAATGCCATAAATATACAATAGTGTAGATTTTTTATTAAATTTTTGATTTAATTTTACCTTGTAGCTCAGATAAAATATCACTTTGGGCTATTTGATTTCTTGATATTTTATAAATTACAGCACTATCAGTATTTACTTCGGCAAATGATTGGTCTGGATAATGGATAGAAGTAGTAATATCAGTTATTGTTTTTCTTTGTGTGGCAGTAAATACTAATTGATTTTCATTAGCAAAATAAAAATCGCCATAACCATTTATTTTATTTATTACTGATACTACTGGTAATAGTTGGCCACTATCCCTACCACCTATATAATGTGCTCCATCAATTATATCACTTCTAATACAAAAATAAGGTTTAATCATTTTTTTAGGTTGATTAATTGCTGTTAATTGTATTGATACTTGTTCTTCTGTTATTGGTGGGTAATTTTCTATGGCAAAATCATTTCTTGTGCCTTGTGATTGATTTGTATTTGATGAATTATATAATCTGCCAAACCACATATCCATAACTGGTAATTGTTGATTAAATATAGGCACACCCCAGCCATTAACATTATATTGGATAGATTGGCCAGATGTAATATCAGCATTTGTAGTAGCAAAATTTAAATTATTTTTATTATTTTCTGTAATTCTAACATTATAAGTATTACTGCCAGTAATGGGTGAATTAAATTGATTATATGTAAAACCTAAAATACCCCATAATGAATTTAACCAAAATTCATCACTTACGCCAAAATCTTTAATAGTAATACCTGATTTGGCATCCATAATACTATATGCTGTAAAATTAGGGTTCATTAATGGCAAATCATATTTAGTTTCATTAGCACCAGTAGTAGAGGCACTAACTACATAATTAGAATTATATGGCAACATAGCCGTAGTCCAGTTTGTATTGGTTATCCGTTTATTTATTTTATAAACCTTTTTATCGGCATCTGGATTAATAGGTATTTCTGGGTCTGTGCTATCACTTGGCGCACCACCTGCCCTAATATCATTACCTATATATTCTGGGGTATGTAATTGACTTAAACTAAATCTACCAGATACATCATCAAAATTTAATAATGGTTCATTTGCTCCCATATATATTTTTTTTATTTGTGCTACAAAATCCTGTGGTGATAATTGTTTGCCATCAGTATCATTTATTACAGCATTTACTTGCTTCGCCCATAAATTCTCCCATTCTACTACTTGTCTTGTTAATGAAAATGAGGCACTACTTTCATACGGAAAATTCATATGGCCATCAATAAATCCTATTACACAATTACCATATGCCGTCCAATGCCTATCCCATCCTAAAGCAGTCCCTGCTTGTATTGTATTGCCTGCGCCTGGTGGCTTATTTATTGCTCCCGCACTGGCATTTCTCTCAAAATATTCTACTGGTGGCTGAAACCCGCCTGGATTACCACCTGTATAAAATGAAATATATTCATCTTCTTTATAAGCAAAACCATATGCTAAATTATTTACATCTTTGCCATCTGTCAAAGTATTTGAGCCATTTTTATCAAAATAAACAAATAATGGAAAACTTATATAATTACTGGTTCTACTATTAAATGGAGCACCAGAGCCACTTATATCATCTGTCCCTAATAATGTTATAGTAGTGCCAGAAGTATTTTCTAAATATGGATTTATATGTAATAATCTTACATTATCTGGATTTATAATACCTCTTAAACCGAAATCGCCTTCACTTGGCTCACCATTACCATAACCATTAAAATCTGCCTTAAATAATTCTGGATAATTTGCCTGAATATCAAATAAACCTTTTAATAATTTTAGGTTTTCTTCTGTCCAATAAATATTTGTAGGGATAAAATCAGGGCCTTTACCTATGCCATCTACTGGATTATCAGTTAATGATATATCATATCTTATTTTAATATATGTGCCTAATTTAGTTAAACTGGCATTTAATGGCCAACCATAAGTATATAAATCAGGTCTTTTTACACCTATAAATTGATGTGCGTTTATCCAATCTAATACTGGTTGGTCAGGCAAACCAGAGGCACTATCAGGATGATTTACGCCACCTTGATTATTAAATTCACCATAATTTATATCTGTCATATCACCAGCCGACATAGCATCAAAAACTTTATATGTATTACTATTTATATAGCCACTAATTGGCTTATCAGGTTTAAATAATGGGTCTAATGTATTAGTATTAAAATTAATTTGTTTAAATTCATCTGTTTTTCTTAATTGATTTGTAATACTTTCTGCTATATTAGATGGTGATGCTCTGCCAACTGGCACTTCTAAATCTATTTTTTCTTTATACTCTACATAATAGTAATCACTTGGCTCTTCTTTCCAGTAATCTTGTGGAGCAATAATACTACTGGCATTATCATATGAAATAACTTCACCACCATAATAAGTAAATAAATTTTTAAAAGTAAGTGTTTTAGTTGAGGCATTATAATCTGTAATAATATTATTTGATAAGAATACTCCATCTATTGATACAATTTGGCCAAATTTAAATGTGCCAACTGGATTACTTAAAACTAATGTTTCTGCTGGTGATGTTGCTTGTGAGGCAGATATAGCATAACCACTTCTTGGCATAAAATAATTTTCATCTCTAACAAAAATAGTATATTTACTGCCATCATTTCTTAATTTCCAAGTAGTTTCTGTGCTAATATTATTTGGTTGGTCTGGGTCCTGAAAATCATTTGTGGATAAATAATAATCATCTTGGCAATAATAAAAATAGCCATCATCATCTTGCTTAAAATATGGCACTTGATGAAATGGCAAACCACCAGTATTACCACCTATACCACCTCTGCCTAAATTAACTGAACCTTCCTGAGCATTCCATATTAATCTAAATGTAAGATTATTTGTAGAATTATAAATACTATCTTGGCAAGTAAATTGTCTTGGCAATTGTATATAATTTTCACCATTCATAGTTTTATAATAATTAATGACTATGCTTGCTTTATTATCATAAATATCTACTTTTTCATCTACATTAGTGTAGATTATTTTTTCGTATCCTTGTGGTATATTTTTACTGGCATTAATATAAGATGCTGATGTATAATTAATAGTTTTAGTGCCTAAAAAATCACCTAAAAATTCTATTATTTGGTCGCCTGCGGCTACTTCATTTACAAATGCCTGCTCAACAGATATTGTATCGCCTGGATTAATAGTAATTCCTGTGCCTAATTTATTATGCCATAAGGCAGGGTTTTCATTATTATTAGTTTTTGCCTCTTCACTATTTGCTCTATTACATTCTATAATAGATAAATCAACAAAAGAATTCATATACTATATTGTATATTTATTTATAAAAAAATAATTAATTAAGCATAATAACAATCAAAGATGCCATTACGGAGAGTGGCAGTTCTTAATACTTCTATCCAAACTCTTTGAGTATAATTTAGAGCACCGCCAAGGTCAGGCAATTCACTATAAGTAGTTTCTAATTCTATGCCACGGCTATTAACTCTTTCATTTTTATTAAGTCTGTGTGCCTGATAGAAAAATTTGCCATTAAGTTGTGCGAATGGTGAATGACCATTATATGTAATAATATTTGTTAAACCTCCACCAGTATTTTTACAATTTTCAGTATTATATTCAGCCTTAGTAATATGTGGGACAAATCCTTCGGTTTGGACTATATCGTGAAATTCTAATGCTGGATTAACCCTATCAATTGGGTAAAGGTATTCATCATTATATCTAACATTAGTAGTTAATACTTGGACATTACCAGAGCCATTAGTGCCAGGCGCAATAGAAGTATAGGCATTAAGGATATTATCTTGACCTTGATTATCATTAGCCAAAGCACAAAATATTTTATTTACTACTCTACCAGCACCTCCTACATTTAGAATTTGTTTAGTTTGTGGGACAGCACCAGACCCATTATATGTGCGTTTGGTTAATCTGTAATCAACATAATTAAAATTCATTTCTTTATTAGCCTCTTGATATTGTGCCATAATTTCGCCTGGGAATGTTAAATAATCAGCAATTAATTTAACACTGCCTTCTTTAATATTAAATTCTTGGACTGCTCCACTAACACCTTGCCTTACTACTCTTCTATTATCGCCCTTTGGCACAAATACTAAATTAATAGAAACTTGCTCATTCATCATATAAAGTGGTAGCTGGTTAAATCTTAAAAATGGGAATAAATCGGCTAAAGCCACCTGTAATTCTGGTTCATTTCTTACAAGTAAATTATCATTTGGCAATATACCTAATTTATTAACAAGAGTAGCAGAAGCACTGCCATCAGCAACTGGCAACCATCCATTAGTAGTGCCAAATAAATCAGCAGTAGTATATGGGAAAGTGCCATTATCTAAACCATATGATGAAGCACTTTCATCTACATCTGTTGGCTGAAATTCGTGTGCCATAATACGGCCACTTAAAACACTTTCTCTTTGTTTATTAATTTGGCCGTCAATAAACATACTTTTATAGCCCATAAAATGGCCAAAATCTTCTACTTCGCAAACGGTTTTGCCACCAATCATAAGCGTGGCTCTTTCTATCAAGCTATGTATGCCGACACCTGCTGGGAATGTCATATTGGCATTAGAGGCATTAGAGGCATTAAGAGCACCTGCTTCTACCTGAAAAGTAATGCGACTTAATGAATGAAGAAAGCCTATATTTTGTAAAGTTATACGGCAAGTATTCTGGTCAAATACAACGGGGTCAGTTATAATTGTTTGGACATCTTGTGCCATTTCAGTATTAATTGCGCCAATTCTCATTAAATCTGGGACTGCGGACATTTTATATTAATAAATATAAAAATTAAAAAATAATTTTAAAAAAT
>TARA_R100000805_G_scaffold18844_1_pt1 | contig 12230 bp, 12 predicted proteins | sample TARA_R100000805 | Tara Oceans TARA_R100000805 (sample SAMEA2622832) | marine metagenome | biome: marine biome (ENVO:00000447); feature: surface water layer (ENVO:00002042); material: "saline water (ENVO:00002010), including plankton (ENVO:xxxxxxxx)" | depth 5 m
AAAAATTAAAAAATAATTTTAAAAAATATACATTATTGTTTATTTATGCTATAACTTGTAGCCCGTTGGCATTAAAAAGAAGGGTATTTTTATTTCTTACAAACAAAAAGATAGTATTAGGGAAATCAGTAGTTAAATCTAACTCCATTTGGATACCTAAATTTACTGCGCCAAAATCTACTCCTTGATTACTTATATTATCAAATGGAACACCTACGGCCCAGAATGGCCCACCCATTTCTTCGGCATCGCCGTTTAGATATGAGCGAGTAAATGTAATTGGTGATACTTGTGTAGCCTTTACATCATATTCTGGTTTAAATGCTGATATAACATTACGGACAATTTGTGGGTCCATAGTATAATAATCTGGGTCAGTAATAAGTGTTTTAACATTTGTATCAATATTAAATTGATAGGGAAATTTAACACCGCCACGTGTCCAGATAAGTTGTTTAATTTTAGCAGGCTCTTCATCACTATTTAAAAATCCTGTGGTTTGGAAACCATTTTTAGTTGTATTATTTAAAAATGTTGATGGAATAACATTAAAAAATGCTCCTAAACATTTAGAAAGGCCAAGGTTAAAATTAACAATAGCATTTGTAGAATTTACAGAAGTATAATAAGATGAAATAGAATTATATTCTAATGCTCCTTGATTTTGACTTGCCAAACTATTTAGAGTATCAGCACTTGGTGATACTACTTCACAGCATAAATTCATATTTCTTAATTGATAAAATACATTTGATAGAGGGTTGCCATCATCGCCAAAGAATACTTGGCTATCATTTTCTAATGTAATTTCTAACATAAGACCGCCAGTGCCCCATCCGTTAGCAGATAGAGGGATAGGGTCTTTACTATTTAGTAGCCCAGATGGTAGGGATAGGCAGAAAGAAGAACCCCTAAATTGAGTGCCAGAACCATTACCAGAACCATTAATATTATTTACAAGGCCAAGTTTATTGGTTGTAAAATTAGGCATAGCACCAGTAGTGGTATTCATATGTCCTATTGCCTCATTTTGAGAAGCAAGAAATGGTAGATAAGAACTTAAAAATCTATTATAATGTCTTATATGCTCTATCTGTTGCTTTGATTTTTGGCTAAAAATAGCCAACTCTGAAATTACTGAATATACCCCTAACTTAGGGTCCATAGAAGCCGTAGAGGCATTTAGTGGTGGCCTTGCCGCATCACCTACACCTTCTAATACCTCAAAATTACCAGTAAATCTTAATGAATTGCCCAGAAGGTATTTATCTTGCTCACCAATAATAAACTGAACTACTGGATTGCCATTTTTAAATGATACAACGCCTGTGCTAATAATATTACTTGGCTGAATTTGTAGATGCTCTAATCGTCCGTCCATTTTTATATTAATAAATATAAAAATTAAAAAATAATTTTAAAAAATATACATTATTGTTTATTTTAAACCTCAATTGAGATATTTTGGCCTTGGATATTCATTCGGCGAATATGATAAACAAAATTATGCCAGAGATGAGGTTTGGTTGGTGCGTCTGTTTCTTGATAATTTACTTGTAAATTAAAATCTTTATTTCTGGCATCATATACATTATTTTTGCCAATTGCCACAGCACGGCCAATACAAAAGTTTTCACTATATTTTGCCATACTATGAGTATTAATACCTGCCGCAGTAAGTGCCTTATCCAATTCTATTAGTCCCTGAGCACTAATACTGGTTTTGCTGGATGTTTTACTTAAATCCACCCTGCGAGAAGGCTGTAATCGGCCATCATAGAACCAAGAATAGTTAGAAATATTATCACTAACCCCTACAAGGCCACTTCTATCACTATATGAATAATAATCTCTATTATAATCTGGTGCCACTTGGTAAGTTTCTGTGCCAGTAAAATCTGCCTTACCACCAGTCATAGCAGTTTTTAAATCATAAACCGTGCTATCCGTTGGCACACTTATAATTGATTTCATCCTGGCATTATTTAGTGGGAGCCTAATATTGGCCACTCTATCACTTACAAGTTGAGAATATTTATAATTCGTGCAAGACAAAAAGTCATATGTAATAACTCCACCTTCATTCATTTTAGCCATCATACCACTTTCATATCTACTATCTGCCTGAATTTGCTCTAAAATCATTTCTACATTACTTACTTTATATGTGGCATTAAATGGTCCAGTAAGTTTATCAATAGTTTCATCAATTACAATCCATTTACCATCAGTTGTTAGTGTTTCACCTGTGGCATTAGTTAGACTGGCAGTAAGTGTATATTTACATAAACCACCATCTGTTTCTATTGAGGCAATTTGTGGATAACCTTTTGTAGTAGAGCCAGAAATAGTAAAAGATGCTGATGTATCTTCATTACTATAAAAATTAATAAATTGACCTGGCACAAATGGTGAATTTTCTGCTCCATTTTGTGAATTGGCATTATATGTGTAAAATTCTTTGATATCACTACCATTAGTGACGGAGCCAGATGTTGAGGCATTAGTTGAGAAAAATATTGGATTTAGAGTAGAACGCCTTAATAGAGCACATCCATCCAACATTCTAAATACTTTTCTATCTTCTTCTAATGTAATACTTAAATGAAGCCCATTTGTTAGCATAGTTGGGAAGATTGCCTCATTTTGGAATATACCTGTATGAAGTGGCAGACAAACTTTAATATCACACATATTAGCAGAATTACTAAAATCTGTATCTTGTGTTGCCTCTTCATCATTAATAAAATATGGATTATTAATAATCATATTTTGTTGAGATTTAGTTGAGCCACGAGAGCCTCTGGTATCTGGTTGATTATCAATAAGGGCTCCTTCTAAAAGTGCCCTTTTATTCTTAATACTATCATTTGTTTCATAATCATATTTCATAGCAACCATAACATTATAGTCTAAATATTCTTCTAACAATTGATTTTTATTGCCATCATAGATGCGAATATCTTTAATTAAACTTTGTGCCCCTATGGTGCCATCAAGCATAGTCCTTAGCCTGCCATAGCCGGCAGTTTCATCATTACTTAATTTAACGTTAAATTGTAAATAACAATTTTTAGGATTAATAAATTTAGTGCCAGCAGGAATATTTAATTCTATTGTTTGGGTAGAATTATATGAAAGTCCATTTTCACTTGGAATGGCAACTTGTTGCTGTAAAACTGGGAGTTTATCATCGGCTACAAAATAACTCATTTATTAATAAAAATAAAAAAAAAATTTAAAATAAATTTACTTAATTGTAGATTTTAAAATGCTCCTGTGCCTTGTATTTTATTATTATTATCTGCTTTACCAGCATAACTACCAGCCAAAGAATATGATTGTTGAGCTATAGTTTGTTGTAATTGTGGTTTTGGTGGTCCTTTTGCTTGTGCGGCTATAGCAGATGCCAAATTTGCTTTATCTTTACCTTCATCCTTTAAATCACCTATTACACCACTTACTAATCCTACTGCTCCTGCCGCAGCACCTAATCCATTTAATACAAGTCCTACTGGTGCTCCTAATACTGTGCTATCTAATCCTGCCCCTGCTGCCTCCATAGCCAATCCAGCACCTTCTAATCCACCAGAAATTGTCCCTGCTACATTACTTACTTTACTTGCCGTATTATCACCAGCAATACCTCCTTTTGCTATATCTTCACCAGCATCTACTGCTCCACCTAATACATTTAATCCTTGTAATCCTCTTGCTATTGTGCCAGGCACTTTTGTTTCTACATTTAATGCTTTACTACCTGCTCCTAATACATCTGCCGAAGTGCCTTCTGGTAATGCTCCCTCTGCTGCTCTACCAGAAGCAAATACTGGCGCATCATCACCACCAGCCTTTAATGCCTCTCTGGCACTTTCTGGCTCAACACTATTTGTTGATGGTTCTACACTACCAGAATTAATACTTTCTTCTGGTGTTTCAGTTGATGGAGATGGCCTTGATACTGGTTCAGGTGTTGGTGTATTTACTGGTTTTAATCCTGTGGCACTTTGTATTGGATTAATTAATTGTTTTGATGCCTGTTGTGGTAAATCATCACTTTCTAAAAATGCCAATCTACCTCTTGCCCTACCAGCAAAAAATTTAGCCTTTTCTGCCTGACTTGTGCCACCTAATAATCTAAAAGTATCACTTGTAATACCTCTATCTACACCACTAAATAATTGTTGTGATATGCCTGAAACTGGGTCGCCTTCTACGCCAAAACTTCTTTTACCATAATCAATAACACTATTTACATTATCTGGACCAGGCATTCTTGTTGGTCCTCCTTCGGCAAAAAATGGTAAATCTGGCACATCACGGCCTGTGCCACTTGATACAAAACCTACTCTTGCTCCTGCTACTTCATTTGGACTGGCATTAAAAAAATCTAATTTAGGTAATTCACCTGGCGGTAATCTATCACCTTGTGGTATTAAACTATTTGATAGAGATTTTACTTGATTTAATTTTTCACCAGCACTATCTACTGCTCCTAATACTTTTTGGCCAGTTTCACTTCTACTTAATAAATCTCTTACACCTAAATCACTAACGTGCTTTAAATCATTTGCCATAGTTAATGTTTCAGCACCCTCTTTACCCCTATCTTCTTCTTGGTCTGTTGCCAATACTTCTTTTGCTCCATTAACATTATCAATTAAATCTTGTTTCTGTTTTCTATATCTATCTAAATTTAAGGCATTTCGTGCCAATATATTTCTATTTGTTTCAGCAATATAATTTGCCGTTCCTGCTGAATTAAGACCTAAAATATCTGCCATTTATTTACTAAAATATTATTTATTTATCCATAAATTCTTCATCTACATTTACTGGATTATTATTAGAATTCTCTACACTATTGTTGATTAAAATATTTGGCCCTTTGGCAACAAGTGTCTCAAAATTTTTAAATGCCAAAGGTGGATTTTCTGCCAAATTTAAAAACATAAAATTATATCTTTCAGGGCAACATATTTTATATATTTTCTTTATATTTTCATAGCCTCCATAACTATCGCCATACTCCTCAAATACTTTATCCAATTCTTGTTGGTTAGGGAATGGACTGCCAACAATTACAGCAGTGGCATTGGTTCTAATTACTGGTGAAACGTGCCTAAATTTCTGGGATGAAATCATTAATAATTTAATATTATAATGGCGAAAACGACTTGCTAAATGATTTACTTTTGCTTCTCTTTTAATAGTGCCTAAACAATCATCCAGACATATACTTATTGGTGGCATTTGTGATTTTTCTTTAAAATTCTTTTGATGAGTAATAATATCCTCTATTACTTTATCACTATATCCATCATAACAATCAAAAGCCTTTAATAAATATCTACTTGTATCATCATTATGGATAGTTGGACTTAATATATGGACACTATCAAAATAATCTTGGCCGTAGAAATTATCATTTAAATAAAGATTTGATATAATTGTGCTCTTGCCTGTCCTAATAGGGCTACATAATAACATCAAACAAGGTGGTTTTGGTAAATTAGGATGTAATGGCTTTTCTGGTGGTAAATCATCTCTATCAACTACTGGTAAAATTTTAGGTGTTTCTTTTTCTGTATCCATTTGTATAAAATGTAGAAAATATTTTAAAATAAATTTCTACAAATAAAATAAAATATTATACAAAATAAAATGGATAGAATGCCTGTTGTAGAAATGCCACCAGTAGAAAACTATGAATTAAATGAAGATTTAGAGGATGGAGATGAATTGGCCCAGAAAGCAAGTGATGAGCAATATAATCATATACCAGAAGAATTAGAAGAACAATTTAAAAAAACTGCTGTGGCCGATAGGGATGAATTAGAAGAAGAAGAAGAGCCACCTAAAAAAAAACATATTGATAATGATGAAATTTTTAAAAAATCAAAGGCCGATATGAAAGTAAAACCTGTAAAAAAACCTAAAAGACAAATTACAGAAGAACATAGAGAAAGACTACGAAAAGGTAGAGAAAAGGCATTAGCTAATAGAAGAGCAAAGGCAGCAGAAAAAAAGAAAGCAAAAGAAAATCCTAAACCTGAACCTGATAAGGTGGAACCAAATGAGGTTGAGGTTGAGAAACCAGTAGCCAAAGAAGTAATAAAAGAGGTAATAGTAGAAAAAGTAGTCCCTCAGCAAAAATCAGAGCAAGACATAATTGATTTAGTAAGTAAGGCATCCCGTAAGGCAGTAGAAGATTATGAAATATTAAGAAAAGAAAGAAAAGCAGAAAAATTAAAAAAGAAAGAGCAGGAAATGGAAAGAGCAAGCATTAATAAAATTATTAAAAAGGCTACATCCACTGGGTTAGATATAAATAATCCTTGGGCGAATTGTTATTAATTTTTTTAAAAAAAATATACATTATTGTATAAATGAAGAATACTGATATTGATAATGTAGTTAGAAAACATAAGGCTATATTAGGTCTGCCACAGGGTTTCGGCAAGAAACCAGTAGCAGAAAAAATTAAAATTTTAAATACAAAGGCCAGAAGTAAAAATGTGGCATTAAAAGGTTTTGTAAATGATTATAATGAATTAAAAGCAAAACAAGGCGCAGGGTCAAAAGTAGGTGGCAAAGGTGGCAAAGGTGGAGCAACTAAAACTGGTAAAATGGTTAAAGATTATAAAAAACCTATTACTGAAAAAAAAGGTATGAAAGCAAAACCTAAACCACCACCACCTAAAAAAGAAACTACTACTAAGCCTGCTAAACCAGCACCTAAAAAAGAAACTAAACCAAAACCAGTTAAGGTTGAGAAATTAGAAGAGGCAAAACCAAGTCAAAAAGTAGTGCCAAAAAAAATTACTATTACAAAACCAAAGAAATTAAAAAAAAGTATTATTACAATTGATGGTGTTAAATATGAAGTTAGAAGATTGACTGAGGCAGGCACCCCAAATATAGGGATGGGACAAGGTATATTTGATATTAAAACTGGAACTATGGTAGAAGAAGAACCTGATGAAACTAACCCTAATGAATGGGTTAAAAAGGGTAGAACAATTCACGAAAAAAATAAAAAACCAGAACCAGATATTGATGAAGAAATAAAAAAATTATCACAATCGGCAGATAAAGAAATTGCTAAAAAGAAGGCAGCAAAGAAGGCATCAACTGCTGAAAGAGTTAAAGAAAAAAAGAAACCACGAGGGCCAAGGCCAGGCAAAGTAGCCGATCCTTCTAAAAAGAAAGTAAAAGAACCAATAGAAGAATTAATAGATAATCCTGCCGCATTAAAATCATTTGTAAGTAATATACCAGCAGTTAAGGCAGCACAACCAAAAGAAGGTGTAGCAGGTGGGTCAAAACCCGTGCCAACTATACAAGAAAGTAGTAAGGCAGAAAGTAATGTATTTAATTTAGATGCTGATAATTTAATTTCATCACCTGGTTATGCCCCAGCAGGAGCACCTGAACCATTATTTGCTGGTGATGATTTCATATCCAGTCCAGGCTATGCCCCTATGGGAGCACCAGCACCAATAGGTGATTTTAAATTAGATGATAGTTTTACTCAACCAACACTTATATCTGGATTTAGACCAAAAGCAAGAAAGGCAAAAATAGAAAGACCTAAAAGTAAATCAGGCATTAAAACTACTACAATTAGTGATGTTGGTTATGTGCCAGGTCAAAGTATGGGTATCCCAGGCCAAATATTAGATGAAGAAGGTAATGTAGTAGGTGTAGTGCCAGGCTCAAAAGCAGATAGAGCCAAAAGATTATTTAGTTTTACACCATCTACTTCATCATCAGGTAGATTATATTAACAATTATGTAGATTTTTTAGAAGATTTTTTAGGTGGTTTATAACCATCAAATACTTTTTGAGGTTTTATTTTTTTATCATTCTCAACATCAACTCTAACTTTAAATTGTAAATGATTATTTTGATTTAAGCCAGTAGGGTCTGCTATTGGCTTTATTAATTTTTTCTCGCTATATTGTTTAGGTAATTTTTGCTTACGAGGTTTTGGATATTCGCCAAATTTTGTAGAATTCATATTTATAATATTATTATAATATTTTTTTATTTTAATAAATAAATATGTCATTAATTCTAACAACTAATACTTCTACAAATGACCCCACAGCAAGTAATGTAGGTATTAATTTGCCATATGATTATATGAATTTTACAACCAATACATTTGAGATTGAGGCCGATAGTGAAGTGGCCGTCCAAAGTATTAAATTTAATAAAGAAGGTAATGTAGAAGTAAATAGGTCAAATAACCAATTTTATGTATATACTGGCCGTAAAGATGATGAAGAAAACCAATTTACTACTTCTATATGCCATCATACTCAATTAGGTAATCCAGAAATTAAATTTGAGCAATACAATAATGTAGAATTACAAGCAATTATTAAAGAGGCTATTGATAGAGGTTTAAAACATCCTGATATGTTGGCTAATAATAGCACAAATGCCTCTGGTGCCGAAGTGGATATAAGCAGAGATAGTGAAGGTAAATTTAAAGGTTATCAATATAAAATTAATTATGGTAAATCAGCATCACTTACAGAGGGTAAAACAGATGCCGATTTTGTTAATAGTTTGGCCAATACTGATTATAATGGTAGCTGGAATAATGTAAATCATAGAATTACAAAAACAGCAGGTAAAACTTGTGAAATGATTGGCACAGGTGGCCCTCTATCACAGGTTAATGGTTCATTAAGTGTTGATTTTATAAATGCTGGTGGATTATGGGCTTGTGGCCTAACAAGATATTTAGATGAATTTGCCGAAGATTATGGAGAGCAAAATTTACCATATATTAGACCTAATGAATTATCATTTTATGATTATGTTGCTAAATCTGTTTTTGATTTGGCCGCAGGTAAATATTATTTAAGAGTTTATCACGCAGTAATTGATAATAGAAGAAATGGTGAATTTTTACATTTACAAGAAATAGATTATACCCACGTCACGCCATTAATAGAAGTTTTTGATGAAAGTGCCTCATATAATGCCAGCACAAGCATAAGTAGGTTAGAATGGAATATACAAAATGAAAAAGTTGCTCTTTATGTCCAATCTAAAAATGGAGCCACTAAATATACTTTATTTAATGGCTCTAATGCCTCTAAACTCCGTAATTTAAAACCTACTTCATCCAATACTAAATTTTTATATCCAAAGGTTAAAGTAAGTGAAGATAATAAATATTTAGAGGTATTAAGTTATAATATGGTTGTGCCTACTGGCTTTTTATATGGAGATAATTTAGGGGCAGGTGGTATTAGTGCCGGCACACTTGGTTTTGGTAAAAGATATATGGACTTTGGAGCACAAGCATATCATTTTGGAGGTCAAAGTTTAGATTTAATGAAAACACTTGATTTAAGACCTATATTTGATTATGATGGTGATAGTGAAGATGTCCCATATACACAATTTGGATTAAATGCCTCTGGCTCATTTTTTGTTTCTGGGATAGGTTCTACATCATATGGAGTATGTTTTGTATTAGCACAAAATTTAGAGGCAGATGAAGATGTCCCTGACTTCTTCCCTTCGGTTGGCGCGAATGCTATGGATATATTAGGCTTTAATGATGACCCATATGTTATTGTGCCTAATGCGAGTGATAATTTTAGTGAAACATTTGTATCACTAAATGTCCCTACACAAATATCAACAAATAGTATTTTTGTTAGATTAAATAATTTCTTACAAAGAAGTATTAACGGCCAAACAAATGGGATAAGTAAAATTATATATCACGTGCCAAGGTTTGATAATGCTGGTAATGAATTTGGTGGGCTGTTTTTTGAGCCAGGCGAAAGGGTTTATGTTAAATTAAATAATACTGAAAAACTTACAAGAAATGAATTTAGTTTATCCCTTGTAAATGCTGATGAAACTTTGGCTACTAACATTACAGGTAAAACAATTATTATGCTACATTTTAGAAAAGCAAAATAAAAAAAATAATAAAAAATCTACATTATAGTAAATATGGCAAGTGATGCGGAAGTAGATGCTATTGAGAAGATTATGAAAAAATTTGGCCCTAAATTAAGGGCAGCAGGTCTTACTACTAAAACAACCACTTCTGGTGAAAGACCTAAATTACAAAATAAAAAGGCTGTAATAGAAATTGTAGGTAAAAAAATGTATGATGATTATTTAACAGCCAGAGGTGATAGAAAGGCTGGTAAGGCAGCACCTGGCATTGATGCTGAAATAAAAAAATTGGATAGGGCAGATAATAAACTACGGCGAATACAAAAAGATAAAGATATGAGCCGAGAAACTGAAATCACATCACAATTAATTAGTAAATATCCACAATTACAAGAATATAAAAGAGGCAATAGATTAATGGTCCAAGCAGGTAAAGCAAAAGAAATTAGAGGTATTTTAAAAGGTGCTGATGTAAAGTTATATGATGATATGATAGAAGCAAGAAAATCCAGAAAGGCAGGAAAACCTATGGCCGCAGGTGGTGCCCCTAAAAAACGAAAAAAGGCAACACCAGTTAAAAATAGAAAAACCGTGCCACAAAAAATGGCAAGAAAAGAATTAGTAGAAGGTAAAGTAGCCGCAACATCTGGTGAGGCAAAAAGACCTTATTTAAAAAGAAATGTTAGAAAAGGTGCCAAAGGCGCAGTAATGACTGGTGATAAATAATTTTTAAAAAAAAATATACATTATTGTAAATGCCTTATGGTTCATCTGCTCCTCCTCCTAAAATGAATAAACCAACAGCAGAAGATAAATTAAAACAAAAAATGAAAGAACATTCTAAACACCACACACCTAAACATATGAGATTAATGAGAAAATATATGAAAGAAGGTATGTCTTTTACAAAGGCACATAATAAAGTTAAAAAAGAAGTAGGTGATTAATATACTATTATGTAGATTTTTCAGTATTTTTTTCTGTTAAAATTATCTCTGGCTCACTTTCTAAACTATCTCTTTTAATTTCATCTTTTACTTCTTTATTTAACTCTGATAAAGATTTTCTGGGTGTATTGCCTGTATGCCCTGTTATTTGTAATCTTTCTTCTTCTATTATAGCCTGAACATTTCGCTTACATTTAAAACAACAACAACCTATTTCTTCACATTTGCTTTTTTGTATTATTAACAGCAAAGCACCTAAACTACCTAACACCCCACCAATAAATAACATCAGTTGGTCAATTGTAAAATCAGCCATTTTTGTCATAATTTCTATACATTATTATATATTTTATTATTAAATGGATAATATTAAAGATAAAAATTCTAAAAAATTAGATAAGATATTAGAAAAATTAATTGATATCCAAGCACAATTACAATATTGTAGAGAATGGATTGATAAACAACCAGAAAGAAAGCAAGGTTATTTTTATGGTGGCTACTGGGACCCTGTAAAACAAAAAAAATAAATTTGATTTTTATACTTAAAAATAAAAAAACAAGTATAATAAAATGAATAATTTAGTAGAATACATCCAAAAGGCAAGACCTGAAAGCAAAGAAAGTAGTATTAAAGCCTATATGGGTATGATAAATAAATTTATAAAACATCCTAATTTTGTGGATAATCCAGCAGATGAAACTTGGATAGAAGATACTGAATGGATAGACCACTTTTTAGGTGAAAAAAATTTAAAAGATAGCACATTAAGAAATCACTATGTGGCACTAATGGTTTATTGTGAAGGGTTAAATGGTGGTAAATATAGTGATAAATGGCAAGATTTAGATGAATATTTACATTTTAAAAATATGGTTGATAAATTAAATAATAAATTAAAACTACAACCATCTATTACTGAAAATCAATCTAAAAATATACCTGAAAAAAAAGAAATAGAAGATTTATTAAAAAAATTAACACCTGAAATTAGAAAAATTAGAAGTGGTATGAGTTGGCACTCTGGGTTGGCCTCTATTGAGAATGGTTTAGAAAAAACAAAAACATTTATGGCATATGTATTAATATCAATTTATATGAGTATGGAGGTTAGAAATGAAATTGCCTCATTAATATTAATGGGTCGCAGAGAATATAATAAATTAGATGAAAAGAATAATAACTACATTATTGTAGAGAAATCTAAAACTACTATTTACAGACATAAATATAAAACAAAGGATAGTAAAACAGCAGGTGGTGTGAAAGAAAATATACTATCAAAAGAATTAAGGGCATTAATTAATGCCTGGATAAAATGGAGAGATATTAAAAAGGGTGA
>TARA_R100000805_G_scaffold18573_1_pt1 | contig 11911 bp, 30 predicted proteins | sample TARA_R100000805 | Tara Oceans TARA_R100000805 (sample SAMEA2622832) | marine metagenome | biome: marine biome (ENVO:00000447); feature: surface water layer (ENVO:00002042); material: "saline water (ENVO:00002010), including plankton (ENVO:xxxxxxxx)" | depth 5 m
ATCAGAATTCCAGTTGGTGTGGTTGATGGTTCATCAGATAACGAAGACAATCGTCTGCCTTCTTCTGTTCTTTCTTTGCTTGAGTTGGGTTGAACAACCTCTTCTGAGCTTTTACCTCTTCAAGGAGTTTAACACGGAAGAAGGTGAATTCATCATCACCAAAGACAAGACGAGGATTCTTAGTTTTCATAATGGTTGAGTGGGTTGTACTAAAGGAGAGCTTTGGGGGTTACTAACATTATTGTCTTCATCATCAGGGAGGGACCAGTTAGGATCTCCCGTGATGATTCTGACATTTTCTTCAAATTCTTCAGGTGTCATAATGATTGAGTGGGTTATACTAAAGGAGAGTTTTGGAGGTTACTAACAATATTGTTTACAAGTTTCAACGCTCTTTTGTACTCACTCTCATTGATTTTGTTGTTCTCTTCCAGTTCCTGAAGATAGGTAACAAGAGAAATGACAGAGTTAGTGGTATTATTATTCATAATCAGTTGAAACAATAATCACCGACGAGTTGGTAATGTCCTTGGATGTTATAGTAACCAACTTCGGCGTATCCATACTCTTCAGCGAGTGAGAGACAGAGATCCCAAGCCCTGTCGAGATCACTTAAACAATCGGTGTTCTCATAAGGATCAGAGGGACACTTAACGAGATAGTGAATCATGGTTTGAATGAGTGATTACACTAAGGGTGAGCTTTGGAGGTAACTAACAATAAAAAAGAGAGGATTACTCCTCTCTCGTTCATCACATGTCGATGAGTTTGAAGAACATCTTATCAGAAACGAAGTTGAAAAGTGCTCTGATGTCCTCACCGAGTTTCTTTACTTCATAGTTGTGAATCTTTACTCGTGCCTTAAAGTCAAGGGTTAGGAGTTCAAAGGTGGATGAATAATCATCCATTTCCATCACAACATTAGGACGAAGATCAGAACTGGTCATAAAAACCAAGTAAGTTACACTACAGGAGAGCTTTAGAGGTTACTAACAATGTACTCTAGATTCTTAGCGCCTTCATTGAGACAAAAGGATTTTAACATAAAAAAAGAGAGGTTGTAAACCTCTCTCATTCTCATCGGATGTAAAGGAAACTCCCATAAGGATCACAGATGTCAGGGTTATCAGCCAACTGATCAATCTGGAACCGAATGCCCTTAGCGGGTGCCTTATAAGAGGCTGGTTTGTAAACCGCTCCAGTCTCTTTGTCCACGAACATGTAACAGGAACGACCACGGAGACGTTCATCACCATCGACCAGATAAGACCAGACTTTGATGTACTTACGACCAACTTCATACTCGAAGTTAGTGTAAACGGTTCGTGAAGACTCAAGAGCGTTCACTTTCTCACGGTTGTTGAGAACCTCAATGAGACACTCAGTGAGATATTCTGATTTGTGTTGTGGAGCTACGAAAGTCATAATGGAAAACGTGGTTACACTAAAGGGGAGCTTTAGGGGTAACTAACAATAATGTCACCAAATCTGAGTGAACCGTTTATGTGTTGCCTTGGTCATTCTGCCCTCTTTGAGCATGTTGTCACATACTCTACAGAAGACAAGAAACTTTTCTTCTCGGGTGAGAGTATCTGCATGAGCACAGGTTTTCATGATCTTGAGCATTTGTGTCTTAGATGTGATCATGTCATCAACCTCCGTAAATTTCGTAGAACATGGGACTATCGAGACCCATTTCTTTGAAGAGGTCAAGACCCTCACGATCATATTGATCTTTGGTGAGCCAGATCTCTTGCTCAATCCATGCAACTTCTGCACGGGCTTTGTTGAGTTTCTGACGAAGTTCGAAGAGTTTTTGGTTTCTTTCAGTGAGTGTCATAGTAAATCAGTGGTTACACTAAAGGGGAGCTTTAGGGGTAACTAACAATAATCACTTGAGATTTATCAGACCAGCTTGTGCCAGGTCAGAAAGTGTGCGACCATAATGACCTTGAAGCCAGGTATATGCCCTAGAGTCATAAATTTGTTGGAACAATTCAAGGAACTGATCTTTTTCAATGGTTCCTTCTTCGTAAGCGATGAGAAGATCAGTGTCAATCATTTTCTTTTTGGTTTTGTTCAATGATGAGTTTGAGACATTCAATGGCGTGAGTCATCGTGACTCGTGAATATCTAGTGGCGTAAGTATAACCCCGATCAGGATCATCAAGTGCCTCATATGAGACATTCACACCATCTTCCAGACTTTCGATGACTGCGAGAAGATCAGTGTTGATCATTTGTTGCACTCCTCTTGAATAATGTAGAACTCATTGTCTTCTCCCATGAAGGTGGATTCACAAACACCAGGAGAAACTTCAACATAACCAACAACTCGCCCACCAACAAAATCTTGTTGGTTACGTTGTTGATCAAAGATGAAAGAGACACCAGCAAGTGCCACAGAACCGATGATGATGGATGAAAAGAATCTGAATGTTTGTTTCATTTTCTTCGTTTTTGGTGTTTCTTGATAAAGTTGAAAGCTGATGATTCGTTACGACAAACTTTGAGTGGTGATCCGTTATGGATGACCATCAGTTGTGCGTCGCTGTTACTCATTGGGACTGCTGCATATTCTCCATCATTGATGACAAACCCGTGAGAGATTTGTTTTGGGTCAAGAATGGAGGGTTTCTGAACAATCCATTTGCTCATTTGATTGTCATCCTGTCGAAAATTAACATTCCAATATCTGACCTTAGTTGTTCGTCCATCTCACCATAAAGCTCGGTGAGGGATCTGCCAAGGGCTTCAGACAAGTCTGTCAGGAATTTAGGATCACTGTAGATCTGTTTGACGACAGACTCATGGACTGCAGTTGCCAGGTTAGAAATTGTGCGATCTGAGAGATTTTTCATGAGGAGATCTTTTCAACAAAGATGAACTCGTAATCGCCTTCTTCGGGATCCTGACCATCAACAACCCATTCAGAATGGAGTGCCTTAGCGGTTTCTTGATCGTCGTCCAGAAGTTCAGCGAAACGGTCAAAAAGAGTCTGACCCATTGTGTCAATGCTTTTGTCTCGCAGTTGATTGGAGTTCTGTTCGTTCATGTGTTGGGGGGCGGTTACACTAAAGGTGATCTTTGGAGGTTACTAACAATAATCAGGAGAATTTACCATAGTTCATGTTGTTGAATGCGAACTCATGACGATTGACAAGTTTCAGAGGAATGTCACCGTGGTCGGAGTAAATAACGAAACCCTCTGCCAGAACCCTCTCAGACCCCACAGAACAGGTCGGAGAACCATAAACGATGAGATCATCCATAAACATCTCTTTTAGAGAAATGACCAGTTGATAGAGGTTAACCAGGTCAGCATCACCGATGATCTCGATGAGAGTTTGGTCATCAAGTTCTTGACCAGAACGGATCAAAGCGTTGATGGAGATGATTGCACTTTGTGCGTCTTTCTGAGAGAGAAAGTTCCAACGAGACTTGTTAATCTTGAAGGGACGGTGATCACGTTGGAAACGATCAACGAAAGGTTGAATGAACAAACAATCGTCGGTCGAGATGAGATCACCCTTCAGAGGATGTGGGACTGCTTGACTCATGTGAGTGTCAGAATCCACCTCATAATAAGTATGAGGGGCGACAATGATGGTCTGATGTGGTGCCTCAGAGAAGGTGTAGGTGAGAGTGTTAGGAGTGAAAGCTTTCTGACCTTCACCACCAAAACCAATGAAATCACCTTGGAAGATGCCCTCAGTTACGGGCAAGTTCATAAGACAGGTGATCAGAATGTCTTGGAGTTCATAAACACCTTTGAAGTGCTTTCTGACATCATCAATGGTGTAACAGATTTTGTCCTTTTTCTTGTTGAAAGCAGACTTGGTTGAAACAAAGAACTTACCAGTTTGTGGGTGAGTTCCCCAGACAATCGCAGGTGCTCCATCAATCTTGACAGAGATGTGATTGGCTTGATTAGTTAGGGCATCAACCACCCAGAGCTCACCGGAGAGGATGAGGTCTTCTGGGTGGGCTATGTGGGTGAGAGGTTTAGTCATACTAAAGGGGAGCTTTAGAGGTTACTAACAATAACCGAAACCGCCGTTATCATCTCTTGACTTCAAATCTTGTTCAGTTATATGATAAAGTTCCTCAAAGAATTGTTCCCTAGTGAGTCTTTCACCATGAGGAGCAATCTTCACATAACGACGGTAATGGTCGTCAGCCGATGCAATTTTGAGAGCCAAGATTGCACCATTCAGAACTTTAAGATCCTTGTTTGTAGATGCCTTCGTCTCTTCCAATAATTTGGTAACGAAGGTATATTCTTCTGCCGTAAAGTCAACAAATTTCATGATAGATCCATAACAGTGTCGGAATTTGAGACCTCAAACACTCCAACTTGAGACAGACCAATACTGTAACCCTCTGTGCCAAACTTGTCAAGGACATGCCAGGAATCGTCATCAACCTTAATGAGAACAGAACCGATGAGATCTCCACCAGTGGCACGCTCAACCTCTGCTTCATGAAAAAGACTTTCTGCCTCAACAAGCGAACGAGTGAATGTTCTGCTGTTCCACAAACCCTCGGTGGGATGATTACCAAACTTCAGAACTCTGTAATTAGATTCAGTCATTGTCATGATAAGTTAAGATAAAAAAAGAGGGGGCGAAACCCCCTCAGTTTGTCACTCTTCGACGGGTTTGCTAGCCTCAGAAGGACCAGACCAAACGCGACCCTGTTCATAGAATTCACTCACTTCACGGCGGCGAAGGTCTGTCAACTCGTCGAGACGTTTTTGTTGATCAGAACTCAATTTGAAGTCTTGCTCACGCCAAACTTTACGAAGAGATTGAATTGCCAGAAGGGTGCTCGACATGTCGTTTTAGATTAGTGATTACACCAAAGGGGAGCTTTGGTGGTTACTAACATTATAACACATCAAGTGCTCATCCTGCGATGTACTCTACCCATAATTTTAGTCCGACCTTTTGCGTCAGGGTTGGTGCCAGTTTCTTTCTTATAACGATCTGTCTCTTGTTGCTTCATGATGCCACGGAGTTCAGTCTCACCTTTGCGGGTAATCTTCATGCGCTCTTGTCTAGTATATCCTGACGCTTTCTGGGGCTTGTAATTAGGGTTGACAGCCTTGGTTGTCTTTTTCTTCAGAAGTTCAGTTGCCTGCTTCTCACTTGCTTTGGCAGATGTGGTGTCTTTCTTCACCTCACCACCTGATTTCTTAGCAGCAATTCTTGCTTGTGCTGCAGCTTTTCTCTCAGCTCTTACTTTATCTGCGTAAGACTGTTTGACCTCAGCAGACCCACGTTCTTTTGTGGGTTGTTGAATGTTTGCGGACTTGGGTTTGGGTGTTCCAATGTCAGAACGAGGTTTATAATCCTTTGCAGGGACCATCTTACCGCCACCAGCGGCTTTCATTCTTGTCTTCTGAGCTTCGTCTTTTTTCTTGGAAGGTGCCAGTCTGCCACCCTGTCCCATTGTTCTGATCTGAGAACGACCAGCAATATCTGGATCGTAAGTTGCTTCAGACACAAAATCTCTCAGATTCTTCATTCTTCTAAAGACAGCTTCTTCTTATTTATCAATAAACAGTCTCCATTGTTTCCAACTCAAAGTCTCCATCATCATGATCGTGACTCCACTCATCATTTTTTGGATCAAGTTCAATCAGTTTGCGAACTGATTCCCTCATTTCAATGGTCTCATCTGGAATCTCGACAGGAAGGTATGGGAGAAGGACCATTTTACTGACTCAAGTAATAGTATTTTAGCATAAAAAAGACACCTTTGTAAGGTGTCTTAACAATTACCAAACATCCACCGAGAGATCTTCAACATAAGATTTAATCGATTCATCTCCTTGAATGTCAAGGACTTTCTCCCAATCAATATCATTGGGTGAGAAGTCTTCAAAAACATCAAGTTCAAGAGTGATGCGATATTTCGTTTTCTGACCCGGCAAAGAAGAAAGTTGCATCGTTCTGACTGGTGAATGTGAATTAAGTTTACACCGACAGGTGGGATCTGTCAAGTGTTTTATTTATTCTTAAGACTTGACTTTTCTTATCGATATCTCCCAGGAATAGTAACATGCATTACACCACAGAGACCCAGTGTCAAGAATAAGACGTAAATTGTTGTCATTTGATGAAACCCTTATCGACCAGGAACTGACGCGTCAGTGGTGTGGGTTCCAAGATTTCCCACATGGGTGTCGGTGAAGCACACGCACGGAGTGCCTCAAGGGTCATGCCCTCAGTTCTTCCTGCCCATCCCGCCTCTTGCTCCCAGGGAACAGCACTTGGGGGATAAAGTTCTTCAGCCATGTCTTTCCAAAGCTGAGGAATGTCATCGTCATTGCGGATCACAGCGATGTATGAGTTATTGATGCTTCCAGCCATACAATCCTGTGCTGCATGCCAACCTTCATGACGAACAACAGACATCAGATGATGTTTATGTTGCATGTATTTTGCATTAAGAAAGAAATTGTTCGAAACGGTGTGATAAACACCACGAGTGTTCTGAACAAAGTATTCCTCAGGTGCAATGAAAACTTTGATTCCAATCTCGTCAAAAACTTCCAGGAGGCTCTCAAACTCTGATGGAAGTTCGGAATACTCACCATAATAATCTTTCAGGTCCTGCGATGAGGTGATCTCGACAACTCCAGCAGTACATTCCTGAAGTAACATGCAACCCATCGAATGGTTTGAGTTGTAATCAACTTCACTGATGGGATTTGTTGAGAAGTCAACTTCATCAGTGTATTGTGTGGCTCCCACAGGAATCATTCCTGACAACAAAAGTGCCAGAGTAAATAAAGTTCGTTTCATTTAAGTCTCATAAGTTAATGTGTCTATTTACTAGCCTTTCTGGTCTTGATGTATTCTAACTCAGACCAGTACCAGTTTTGACATACGAGTAAGTTGTGAATCTTTTTGTGCTTCTCATTCACCGTGTATTCGCAATTGGGTTTATCCTTTACCCCAAGTTCAATTGTAATGTATTCATCACCAGCAAAGTAAACCCATCCTTCATGAACCATTCCAGTTGATGTGGTCCACCTCACATAATCATCAACTCTCGGAGTTTCATATTCAAACTGCATCTTCTCTTTACGAGTTTCCATAGAGAATTGATTCTAGTGGGTTTAGGTTGAGTGGCATTGCAGAATAAGGAGATGTTTCTTTCAAGTCAACTTCTTTACCAACCTTTTTGTGGTTGATTGGTGAGTAAAACTTCTTTGATTTTGGTTTGTAGAAACCCCAAACAGATCGTGGAGGTCCAGCACCCTCACGATAGATAAATTCTCTGGATCGATTGAGAATCCAGATTCGTTTGGTTGTATTGTTGAAGTCGTCAATAACGTATTCGTAACCATCTGGGGCACGATGGAAGAAGAGTTCCATAATCAATCAACAGGTGTAATCGTGTAGTTTTTACAACCAGACTCCAGTATAATGTCTTTATACCAGAGAAGGTCGTTCATGTCATAAAACGTTGCTTCTTGGCGCGACCACCGACCCTTCTTCTTGGGCTTGTCATACTTCAGACGGAACTTCATTCGAATCACCTTTTTCATAACTATAAAGTTGCTCCAGGATTCTTCCACGCCAGAGCATCAATTCTTCATAACAACCTTGGTTATATGCACAACCTCTCAACTTTGCATCAGGTTTGAGTACACTTTCAATCATGAGATTGAGTGCCGCTTTTTCTTTGTCGGTCATTTTGTTTAAATCAACTCAGAGATCAAACTTTTTTGAAGGAGGTGAAGCGTCTTGTATGAATTGAATAAGTTGTTGCAACTTTTCAATCTCGTTTTTCTGTTTTTCGATCGTGGTCTCCAAATACTTTATGTGTGTTTGGAGATCCATCAACATCTGTTCGACTCTCATAATCAAACGTCAAAGACCTTACACATCGGAGAACCTGGATGTGTATCACAGAAGTCATCTAAGAGTTGATCTCGATGACGCTCATGCCAATCAGCAATTTTGCCGTCGTGCTCAGAGTCCCACTCATCTTCCTTGTGTTCTTCTTTACAGTGAAGACCGAAGTCGTACTCTGAATACTTGTCGTTTGGATCTTTTTCTTTGGACATTGTTTTGACCTTGAAAAACAATAGTTGTTTCCTCCACAGAGTTTATTTATTGTGCGGAGGTGCTACAGAACCTAGATTAACCCTTTTATCTTGGGTTGCCAACCCCTTAAGTTGATTCCAACGCATTGATGCAGATTCATCAAAGATGTGAGGCATCTTCCTTTTCATTCTGAGAAGAATCTTCATTTGCTTCCACTGTTGCTCAGAGAGTGCCACAGGTCTCATCCAGTCGCTTTTCTTCTTCAAGAGCATCTGCGATCTCAGAGTAATTGAGCTCAGAGTAACTGTGGAGATCCTCAATTTTACAAGGGATGACAACATCATTCCAAGCACTTCGGAATGCTTTGTCCCACTTACGAGTGAAGATGTCAAGATAACCTTTCAGAACTGTTGCTGATTCCTTTGCCTTCTCAAGATCCTCACAATCAATCATTCGATCAACGTCATCAACAAGTTCTTTGATTGTGGAGATGGAACTGAAAGATTCCTCAAGATGGTTCATCTTTTCCCAAACTTTGTTGTAGTTCATTTCTTGTTCCTGTTTCTGTACTTACGTTCGAATTGCCAGTTAGTGATGAAATTTCGTGGGTGAAGTTTAATCATAAGCCACAACTTCCGTAAGTTTAACATGAAAGCTCTGAAGTTGAGGTCAATTCTTGCTGAAAGGAGTTGATCTTGTGAGATCACGTATACAACAACCATGAAGATTAGAATTGTTGTGTAGTAACTGTAGATGCTGATGTTCATGACTCTAAGTATCCTTCATAGAGTTCATCCTCCATTTCAACTGCTTCCTTTTCCCAGGGTTGATCTTCATAATTTGTATCAGTGTGGTCGATGCCTTTCCAACATCTCTTCTCTGGATAATCGACAAGATCACCTCGGACATGTTGATAGACATGCCAAAGTTCATGAAGAAGAATCTTCACATAAGCGTCCACGTCCAGTCTGTTGTGAACTTCAACGAGAAATTCACGAGGGTCAATGTCATCAGTCTCAGGAGTACACCAACCAAAGACACCCTCTCTTTTGAGACCTCTGTGATGGACTGTGAGGTCGATTGTGTAATCCTTTAGATACTTAGCGTCAAACCACTGAATAACACTCCTACAGAGTTTCTTTCTTGAGTTGTGACCAGTGATTTCAGTTAAGAGCATGGTTGATCAGAGCTTGAGTTACCCTAACACCCCAATTCATGAGAATGAAGAAGGATGACACAAAAATTAACTTGTCGGAAGCGGTCATAAGAAGGTGCAACACTGATATCTTACAGGTCTCTCTCCAGGTTGTCAATCATACAACCAACCTGTAACAATATATTTGTTTCCCGTGTTGGGTGGAACACCCCAGTGAACCATGTTCCATGTTGCTGGGAAGAGAACCAACTTTCCTTCCTCTGGTTGAATGTCTTTCCCTGTGATGAACCCAGTTGGTCCACCATCAACATCGTTTAGATACCAGATGAATGTCAGCTGTCTTGTCTGAGGGCGATCTTCTATGAATTCTGACCTTGAATCATGGTGTGGAACGTATCCACCAGATTTTGGAGTCGTCTTTTGAATTTGATATCCAGTGTCAACAAGTGCAGGATGGTTAAATGCCGTCCACTCATGTGGATACTTTTCATCAAAAACCTTAAATTCGTTGTAATATTCCTTAACTCCTTTACTCAAGGCATCGCAGAGAATTGAATCCAACTTCGCCCACTTCTTTCTTCTTTTTTCTTTTTTGGACTCTACTACTGCGTAACCTATCATTAGATCTAGACTATCTTTGATCGTAGTGTCCAGTCCAGCTCCAGTTTGTCCAGGAGTAGTGAGATATGTCTCTTTCTCAAACAGATCAATTAATTGTTTACAAACTTTGGGTGATAAGTTTCCTTTAAATTCTCTTATAAAATCATCATTGGAGTGAGCCTTCCTCATCTCTTCAATTAATTCAAGTTCGTAATTCATATCAAGTGATCCAAGTAACAATAGAATATCTTTCCCCTGATTTGATCGGAACAATTGCATGGGGGAACATGAAATTGGAGGGGAAAACTAAAACATCTCCCTTATTTAATCTTAACTTATATTTTCCGTCCCAGAATTCAACCTCACCACCCTCATAATCATCATTGAGAGCAATAATCATTGTGAGAACTCTGTTGTTAGTTGGGCCCTGATCAATATGCTGATCATACTTTCCACCAGGTATGTACTTCAAAACTGTATAACCATGATCCTCATTAATTTGGGGACTTCCTCCAAGTTCAGTATAATAGATCTCCGATTTTCTTAGAATCTCACCAACCTTACTGTGTATTAAGGAGTCAATCTCTTCTATTTTTGGAATAAACCATCCTTCACAAACCCTGACACCTTCATGTTTTCCCACAGTTTGTTGTGGTTCCCAATCATCCACTTTGATTGCCCTTTTAATGATCTCTTTACATTCTTTCTTTGTAAAGACACCCTTAGAGAGAAAAATCTGAGACTTTAGGTCATTAGAAATACCAACACTCGTTACTGAGTTCTTCTTGTCAAAGATCTCATTCTCAAACTTTCCATTCAAAAAGACATAATGTTGAAATGTTTGAACATAAACATCATCATCATTTCCTGGAAATGGTGGTCTCCAGTGTTCCGCATAAGGTGCATCATAGATGATGGCATCACCAGGTTGAAGAACAACTTCAATGTCTTTTCCATCTTTATCGACAATACCAAATGCCCACTCTTTTGTTCCATAGAGATGAACACTCAGAGATACTTCACAGGCAGGCCTGTCTTTGTGTCTTCCGAGATGAGTTCCCGATCTGTAAACACGAGAATAACAATAACTTGGAACAACCTTTGTCCCAAACAACTTGTTTAGGAACTTGGTCTTCTCAGAAAGAAGAGCAACATGATCTGGATTCATGTATTCGTCGTTGTGGTTTTCTCCCACAAGGTTTCCAGCCTCACCTGGTAAATTCTTTTCGCGAGTTTCCTTCTCAAATTTCTTCCCAAGTCTGATTGCTTCTTTCTTTGAGATATAATTCGGTATAACTTTATATGAGTTACCAAGGATGGAAAATAATTTAGATCTCATTTTGGATAATCAATATTTTGACATTATAACTGAAATTGTGGTTTATGTAACCTTGATGATAAGTCTCATGAGATAACTATGCAACTCCACACCACTGTTGGAGGCTGAAACTGGGTTGTTATTTGTTACATCAGTATTGTGAACATGTGGAGCATTAGCGTCACTCACCGATAAGCTGTGACTATGTGGAGCGTTTGATTGATTGATGTTGGCGGTGTGACCATGAGGTGCGTTCCCAGACCATGGCAAGATGTGACCATGTGGAGCATTGGCTCCAGTTCCAGCAACGGGGTGAGAGTGTCCTCCTGCAGGCCGTGTTCCCTCGGGAATGAGTTGGCTTACGTTTTTGGCTGCATAATTTTGATTACCAGCTGGCGAAGCTTCGACTTCGGATGTTGGAACAGTACCGGCTGCATGAGTGTGACTTCCATTGTTGCCAGTGCTGCCATTATGGCTGTGTGGCATGTTGGCTGCACTAGTCGCCGCGTTGTGAGTGTGTGGGGCATTGGAAGCGTTAGAGGTATTGGCGCTGTGAGTGTGTGGAGAGTTCGCACCACCAGAAGTCGCTGTGTGAGTATGAGGAATGTTTACTGCTTGGCCTAATGTGTTACTGGGGTGAGAGTGGTTAGAGATTTTTGGTGCATGTGGACCAGCACCAACAGATCCAGACACATCACCCATAATGTAGTGATTTCTGGTGTCAGGGAGGTTGAAGGTTGTTGAACCATTACCAGAACCATATGTTGTTCCAAT
>TARA_R100000805_G_C3626089_1_pt1 | contig 11515 bp, 27 predicted proteins | sample TARA_R100000805 | Tara Oceans TARA_R100000805 (sample SAMEA2622832) | marine metagenome | biome: marine biome (ENVO:00000447); feature: surface water layer (ENVO:00002042); material: "saline water (ENVO:00002010), including plankton (ENVO:xxxxxxxx)" | depth 5 m
TCAATAGTTATAAAATAGGAAAAAAATTAAATGGATCCAGCATCAATTGGGCTTGCCATTACAGCAGCTTCCAAAGCTTTTGGTGCAATTCGTGCTGGTTTTATGGCTGGTCGAGAAATAGAATCAATGGGCAAAGATTTGAGCCGTTGGATGTCAGCGGTTTCAGATGTTGATAATGCAGAAAAATCTGCGAAGAATGCTTCACCACTTCGTAAATTATTTAAAGGCAAAGAGATAGAAGCAAGTGCTATTGAAGCATTTACCGCAAAGAAAAAGTTAGAAGCACAACGTCAGGAACTCAAGTCATTTTTGAATTTTCACTATGGAGCCAATTCATGGAACCAAATTTTAGAAATGGAAAAGGAGATTAGGCTACAGCGAAAAAAAGAGATTTATGAAAGACAAGAAATGATCCGCAAGATATGGGAAGTTATAGGCTGGATAGTATTATTTCTTACAGTTGTTGGATTTATTTTTATGCTTGCTTGGTTATATAAGGAAAGTAGATGAAAGCTGCATTTATATTAATGTGTTTTATGACAGATCCTTTACAATATAGTGGAGATATAAAATTTTCTAATGTAAATAATTGTAATTATTTTAAAAAAAGATTGCATGGTCAGGTAGTGCAACTTGGGGATCAGGTGCGTAAATATGAATGTTTATGCAAAGCCACTCTAGTAAACAAAGGCACGAGGTTATTTTAATGGCACAAAAGAAATTACAAAAAGGATCTATAATTGATTCTTATGATCTTAATAAAGACAATGAAATTACAAATGAGGAAATAAAATTAGCCAAAGAAATTAAAGAGAACGAAAGTCGATTAAGAAAAAATTTAGCACAGCTTAGAATGGCGAGATATACACTAATTGGTATGGGTGTATTTACAGCTGCACAGTTTGTAATTCCTATTCCCAGGGTGGAAGCTCTAGCAGAGATAAGTTCGCTCTTCTATATAAGTGGAGCTGGTATTGTTGGAACATACATGGGTACAACTGCTTGGATGGATAAGAGTAAAAAATGATACAATTTCTTACGCCGTTAGCTAATTTAGCTACATCTTTTTTAGATAGAAAGCTTGAGGAAACAAAAGGCAAAGCTGCTGTTGCCAAAGCTAAAGCAGAAGCTGAAGCAGAGGTAATGAAGACAGCTGCCACCCATGATAGTAAGTGGGAACTTATCATGGCACAGAGCACTCAGAACTCTTGGAAAGATGAGATTATTACAATTATAGTTCTTATCCCAGTAATACTAGTTTTCATTCCTGGTATGGAAGACATAGTTAAACAAGGTTTTGATAGATTAAATGAATTACCTGATTGGTATCAAAATGTTTTATACGTCACAATTCTAGCTGGACTAGGATTGAAAGGTGTGGATAAGTTTAGGAAAAAAAAATAATGGAACTATCAACAAATTTTACCTTGGCTGAAATGATTAAAAGTCAGACAGCTGAAAGAAAAGGTATAGATAACTATCCTGAAAAAGAACACATAGAAAATTTAAAACTATTAGCTGAAAATATTCTGCAACCTATTAGAGATAAGTTTGGTGCATTCATTGTTTCTAGTGGATATAGATCACCTGAATTATGTGTAGCTGTTGGATCTACAGTTAAAAGTCAACACGCCAAAGGTCAGGCAGCTGACTTTGAGGTATCAGGTATAGACAATTATGATTTAGCCAGGTGGATAGAAAGTAACCTACCATTCGATCAGTTGATTTTGGAATGCTATAAACCAACGGACAAAAACTCAGGCTGGGTTCATTGCAGTTATGTTCATGAACCTAGAAAAGAAACATTAACTTACAATCGAGATACTGGTTATCAGAAAGGTTTGATCTATGGCAGTTAACGCAGCTGGTAATTACACCAAACCAACAATGAGAAAAAGATTATATAAATCTATTTTAGGTCGAGCTACTCACGGTACCGCAGCTGGTAAATGGTCAGCCAGGAAAGCACAACTCTTGGCTAAAACCTATAAAGCTAGAGGTGGTGGTTATAAATGAGTTTGGCAAAATCACAGCAAAGTCTTAAAAGCTGGGGAGATCAAAAGTGGCGTACAAAGTCAGGTAAAAAATCAAGTGTAACTGGAGAAAGATATTTACCCACAGCTGCCATAAAAGCATTAACACCAGCTGAATATGCTGCAACTACAGCTGCTAAAAGAAAAGCTAAGAAGGCTGGTAAACAGTTTTCTAAACAACCTGAATCAATCATGAAAAAAACAAGACAATATAGGAGAGTATAATGCCTGGCATGATGAAAGAAAAATTAGAAAAATCTTTGATGGCGAAAGCTAAACAAAAAGGTCTTAAAGGTAAAGCAGCAGATCGATATGTTTATGGCACCATGACTAAAATGGGTGGATCACAATTCGCTCAGAAAGCAGCTAAGATGGGATCAGTACGTTCAACATGAGTGCAAGTCTTTTAAAAAGATTTAAACTTAGTGGCTACAACAAACCTAAACGAACACCAAATCATCCAACCAAAAGTCATATGGTTGTTGCAAAGTCAGGAAGTAAAATAAAAACAATTAGGTTTGGGCAACAAGGCGTTAGTGGCGATAAAACGCCCACCAAACGACAAAAGAGTTTTAAGGCTAGACATAAAAAGAATATCGATAAGGGCGTGATGAGTGCAGCTTATTGGGCAAACAAAACTAAATGGACTTAGAAGGAGAATATAATGGCAGAAGGAATTCATTTTTTTAGAGATGGCAAACCATATAAAGGTGAGGTACATAAGATGCCTGGTGGTGCTATTCATACTGGCAAGACACACAATGCTAGTTCTAAACAAGTTTATCATGCAAAAGATTTATCTAAAGGTGCTAAATCTAAAGCAATGTCAATTATGAAAAAAATGAAAGGATAAAATATGTACGGCAAATCATCATATGGAAGCACACCTTCCAAAAAAAAACCTATGAAAAAAGGTAAGAAAAAAAACAAATCTTTAATGGGTAAAAACAAATCTTAACTGTACCCATTTTGTACCCACTTTTTGATGGGGTATGGGTGGGAATTACTGGGTAGTATGCTCAAGTAAATCAACTGTTTGGGTAGTAGATGACGTAAATTCACCGCCCTTTCACGGCGGCAACACGGGTTCGAATCCCGTAGGGGTCACCACTAAAAAACTCAACTATATCAATACTTTACACCTCTCCAACCTAAAATTTTATTTCTTAAAAATATATCTTGTACTCATTTTGTACCCATTTTTTTCTGTTTTGACCTTGTAAATATGACATTAGCTGTTATATTTAATACATAAGGAGTTAAGAATTATGAAAAGAATGCTAGAGATAGAGAGAGTTAAATTAGATGAAGCATCTAATTATACTTTAAAATATCACAGACATAGTAAGCCTTTAAAAAGACATAAATTTACTATTGGTGTTATTGATAGATACAATCCTTCAGATGATTATTTAGGTATTGTAACTGTGGATAATTGTTCAAGCCATGCATGGTCACAGAGAAGAGATCATGTTGAAATTAGACGTTGTGTTGTGAGACCTGATCTAGAAGAAGGAAATAATGTATCAAGTTTTCTTTTAAGAAAAGCGGTTAATGCTTGTTTTGCATTGGGTTACAAATGTGTTGTTACTTACACTAGACCTTATGAAAGTGGAGCTTCATTATTAGCTTGTGGGTTTGTATTACAAAAAATTTCTAAACCTAAAAGTGATGATGGATTATTGACCTGGGTTATTGGTGAAAGCCCTAGTGGTAGTTATGATCATAGATCATTTGGTGAGAATACTAAACCAGCTTTACAATGGATACAATCAGTTAGAGAGGTAGCATAATGAAAGATTTAAAGGTTAATTACTGGGGTGCAAGGAAGCATTGGATAATAGATGCAAGAAGAGTTGGTTTAGGAAACAAATATGGAAACTTTTCCACTAAATCAGCTGCTCTTAAAGAAGCTGAATTATTAAAGGCTAAATTTCTTACTGGTGCCATTGCAGAAAAAGTTGATGTTGTAAAAGTATCAGATGCGGCGGATACATTTATTAAGTTTCAAGAAACCAGGAAGGATGACAAAGAAGTTTCATTATCTTTTTTCAAAGATTTCTTGAGATCATTTCAAATTACTTTGGCTATCAAGATCGATGGCAAGTCATTTAAGAATCATGATTTAAGTATTATGAAGCAAGAGAACAAAGATGAAATTTCTAAAGCATTGCTTAGAGGTATTCATGCTGAAGGTAAATCAAAAGCTACAGCTGAGAAAAGAATTAAGTTTTTAAAAATGTTTCTTAACTATTGTGTTCGTAAAGGTTGGGCATCAATCAATGTAATGGATAAAGTTACATTGGGTATGTCATCTACTATTTCTGATAGAGCACCAAGAATACAGCCTGAAACAATTCAAAAGATTGTCAGTAAGGGTTTAGCTTCTGAAAGTTTATTTGACAAGTGTATGGTCATTACAGCTCTTGCAACTGGTGTAAGACAAGGTGAGCTGCGTGCATTGAACTGGAGCAACATAGATTTTCAAAACAATCTTATAAATGTTGAAGGTGCAGTAAAGCATGGAACATTAAATATTGGTGCACCTAAAACTAAAAGAGGTAAGAGATCTATACCAGTTGACCAGGTCACTATGAACCAACTCAAGCAGCTAAGATTACAATCTAGATTTAGTTCTGATTATGATTTAGTTTTTGCTAGTTCTAACGGCACACCTAAAATGCAGAAGATGCTTGATAAGTTAATTAGAAGAGTTTGTGAAGCAGCTGGTGTTGATAGGATTTTATGGGGTGATATGCGACACTTTTATGCTTCAGTACAGTTATCTAGTTTAGGTGAAGATTGGTCTACTGTAGCAGCTCTTATGGGGCACGGTACACCTGATTTTACTTATCGTCAGTATGGTCATTATGTTAAGAATGATGCTAAACAAGACAAGGCTAGATCAGCAGCTGCTGAAGCAATGTATGGTGGGGTTTAACTCCCCACCTTTACATCATTAGTAGCATCAAGATGAGCTTCTATTCTTTCTATTTCAGCTCTAGGAATATATAATCTTCCACCATCTCCAATAGTTTTTATTACACCGTTATGAATCCAGCGGTAGATTTTTTTTCGATTTGTATCATTAAAGTTTCCAAAAAATCTTATAGCAACTTCTTTAGGTCTAAATAAAGTTTTATGCTCCAGGGAAACCGTCATCATTATCTCCGTTTACTATTGTTTGATCTCTTGGTGGTTCGCTACTTTGTGATTGATACATAGCTTTCTTTTCATCTGACAAAAATAAATTTGCACTTGCTACGGTTTCGTATCCATTCATTAATTTTTTTTGCAGCTGTATGCTTGGTGTTTTACCAGCCGTTGCATAATACTTTTCAAGCTGCTCAGATAACTCAGGGTTATCAATGTTTAACCAAAATGCTACTGATATTTGATCTGTTGAATTTATACTATCCAACAATCTCAACTTACTGTTTTTAAAATTAGGTGCTCCTGGCATTTTCTTTCCTTTCTTTATATGTTTTAAATAATTTTAAATGTAGACCTTTGTCTACTTTGCTTAGTTCAACAAGGTTGTCTTGTTCATCTGCCGTCCATCTAGTAAGACCACTAGAATTCAATTGATTTACTTTTTGTATCTGATCATCTACCCATTTGTTCCAATCAAATTTTGGTTTATCATTAATTTTTTTCTCTTTGTTTTGTGCTATCTCTATTTCATTTACAGAAGCATATTCACCGCCATGTAAAGATAAAGAACTAAGAGCACGCCCTATACATGATGTTTCACAATTTTCTAGAGCTGATGTTGTATTAATGTTTCTTTTATCCCCTTGTGGAAAAAATCCTGACCCTCTTATTTCTTCAGCATGACCAGTACCTATAACATTACCTTCTTTATTAATTATAGACGCTTTCATTAAAATTCTTTTTTCATCATCAACTAATAATTCTGTATTAATTGAATAATCGTAACCAAAAAATTTTCTAAAAATTTCTACCCTGGTTGCAACTGTTGTATATGACTTACCTTTAATATCAGTTTTATTTACATTTTTTATGTGATTAATTATCTTATCAAACTCCACTACCTTCAACTCCTCTTGTATTAAATATGCCTTTGTATTGTGGGTTATTCTTCATCCATAACCGTGAATAGTAGGCTTTATGATGATCATTAAGTTTTAATTTTTGACCGTCAGGTCTAGCGTCCTCGATAGCAACACTTGTTTCCCATCTGATACGCTCCATGATTAAAGCTGCACCAACTTTATTCATACCTCTTGATATACATTCCCTGGTAAATCTATCCCATAACTTGTAAACAATAGGATTTTGTTTATGAAATTCTACAAACCTAGCTTCTCTAACATTCCTGGGTAAATCCAGGTCTTCAAACATACTGATTTGATTCATGTAATTATCCAAAGAAAAAGCATAAAACCACAAATCATAAAAAACCCAAGCACTTCAACTATTAGTTTTAAGTACTCATTCATATATTTTTTTGCGTCTTTATTAGCTTCAAGGAATGCTAATTTTAAATACTTTTTATTCATACAAACCCCCATAATTGTTTTGCTTCTGCTAATACATCAGGATGTACATCCCACGCCCACATATGGCTAAAGTCAGGCTCGACCAAATGTATAAGGTCATGTACAGTTTCAGCTGTTTTTAGTTGATTTTCTCTAATTCGACATTTGGTCACGATGTGATTCCAAATATTTTTTAATGCATCCGCTGTCAGTCTTTCACAATTGCTTTCATCAAATACTCGATAGCCATTTTCATTAGCGTAAACAATTGATTGCGGTTGCTGCTTCATTGCCCAATATCCAGCCACCTGGCACAAGTGTGACCATTTAGGCTGCGATGGTATGCTTGTTGTTCTCTTGCCTGATTTGGTATTTGCTACACTTGACCAGGTTGTTTTAAGTTCTATCTGACCGTTAAAGTCAGGCTTGCCAAAATACTCTAATGATAAACCTGGCACCTGAAACATATAGTCTTGTTCACCAGTTAGTTTATTTAATCTTAATTTATTTTGTGCTTCAGTTATTCCTTCAATAGCATTTTTAAATACATCTGAATAACTCATAATGCATAGATCTAATTGTGATCTATCTTTGTCATCATCCCAATCCCTTGGTGTATACTCTGAGAAAAGTTCTCGACCAGCTGCTATTGCATCTTCAATTGTATCTGCATTGTTTGTTACAAGATAATCATCACATAACTTTTGTACAATACGACCAGCTGCTGCTTTCGCCGCATCATTGCTGTAAAGTTTTACTTGGTTTTGTGCTAGTTCTCTATCACCTTGTTTATCACCTTTTAAAATTGACCAGGCTAAATCTAATTTAGGTCTAGTAACACACTTATCAAAGTAAGTGCGACATAATGGTCTACTCTCAGGGTTACTATGCCAAATATAATTTTTTGATGTTGCCCACTTAGGAACTGTTGGGAATTCTGTCATAACTAACCACCTTTGTCTATCTTTCTTGGGTTTACAAGATAATAGACAGATACTGTTAATTATGTCAATTAAATAATTTCAACACCTAATAATTCAGGTCTTTCAACTCGACTAAGTACTGGACAAGCAAAGACTAAATTTTGATTTGTTTCAACTTTACCGCTGTAAGAAACAATAGTAAAAGTTTTATCAGGATTGGGATATATACATCTTTGTAGTACTTTACCATTAGATAATTTTATAATTGAATTTTTCCCAAATGATGATTGCGGTACCATTTGATTCTGTATTGGTCTTATATCAACAAAATTAATACATCCTTGTAAATAAATATTATAGTCAGTTCGAGTATCTAAAAATGCTCCAACAAAAGGTGGGAATCTAAAACCACTTGCTATAAATTGTTCAGGATCAGATGCATTTTTCATGGTTACTGTATGTGCATCAACTACCGTGCCGTACACCTTAACTTTAGTTGGCTCAAATAAAAGAACACTTGGATCACAGTTTAAAATTTCTGCATAGTCCATAGCATCTTGAATACTAAATTGTGATCGACCTGATATATGTCTTGACAGACTTTCAGGTGCAATGCCTTTTTGTTCAGCAACCTCTGCGTGCGACATACCAGCTGATTTAATATACTTTTTTAAATTATTATTTGTACCCATCATCTTTATTGTATCACGAAGCATATAATCCCCTATGTCATTTACTGTTATACTGTAAAATAAATTATTAACCGTATTGACCGTGAATGTCAAATATATATAATGTTGTGTATGACATTAAAAGAATACAAAGATAAAAATAATATAAGTTACAGCAAACTAGCAAAGCTAATTGGTGTTGCTCACGCTACAGTTGCAAGGCGATATTGTCTTCCAAAAAGTCATAAAGATCACATGATACCAAACTCAAAATTTATGGTGGCAATTATGACAGTTACTGACGGAGCAGTTACACCTAATGATTTTTATACTGCACAAAGATGGTAAAAAAAATCTCAGAGTATCAGTTCCATAAGTTTGTTGTTGGATGGTTAGATGCATCTTTACCTGATGGGTGTTTCTTTCATCACTCACCCAATGAAGGAAAAAAGCACATTAACTATCATGTTAAAATGAAGACGATGGGCATGAAGTCAGGCTTTCCTGATCTATGTTTATTTGTGCCTACAAGGTATTTTTGGAACGGTACACCGTGTTCAATATTCTTAGAACTTAAAAGACCAGGCGGTAGAGCTACACCTATACAAAAAGAAGTTCATAAGAAACTTGAAGATACTGGAGCAGCTGTTGCTGTGATTGATAATATTTCAAAGTTAAAAATTTTTTTATCAAATTTAATTGAGCTGAAAGAGAATAGTCAAGCCAAGTTAATTGAACGAATGCTTCAAGGTATGGGTGCATGAACTGTACCGTTTGCAAAAAACCTACTCAGGTCAAAGATAGTCGAGCCTATGAAAATAACCAGGTGAAACGCAGAAGGGTATGTATGAGCTGCAAACACTCATTTTATACTATAGAAACAAGACTTCAGGAATTTTTGGATCTAAATAAGCTGCGTAGAGCACCTAATCAAATGGTGAATGACATAAAGGTACCTGGATTAAAGACCAGGTCTGTACGGCGTAAAAAGACACCAAAGCCTAAGTATGATGACTTTGATGAGTTTGATGATGAAGATAATTTTACTTTGAAGGAGCTAGGTCTTGAGTAGTCCACAACAAATAGCAAAAGAAGCTGTAGAGATACTAAAGCAGCGTGGAAAAGAATATGGAAACTATGAAGAAGTATTTACAAATTTTGCAATACGAATCACATTGACGTTATCGAAAAAGCTAAAAGAGGATGTTACACCAGCTGAAGCTGCAAAAATTTTAGCTGAGTTAAAGTTCTCCAGGTGGGATGTAGGAGGATATAAAAGGGATCATGCAGTAGATGGTGGGAACTACAAATATATAGCTGGTGCATTGGAAGAAAAAAAATGATTGACGAAAAAAAATCAAAAGATAAAATCGTCAGTAGACAGTCTATACAGCAAAGTTTACTACATACTTTACAACAATGTATACATGACAATGTCCTCCAAAATAAAAATAATAAAGAAAAAGCAAAGTCTACAGTAAAGTTTACTGTTGACCACCTGATAAAAAAGACAGCTAAAAATTTCAATATGAATTATCGATTGGCTAAAGAGAAAGCCAAAGTCAATGAAATGCAGTTTCGTTTAGATCGTATTCTCAGAATGATGCGACCCAATTTTTCTACTGAAAATTACAAAGATATTATCATTGGACTACAATCAGCGTCCTATTATGAAAAGCTTGATTTTATTTTAGAGATGGAAAAAAAGTATGACAAATATAGAACAGTTGCACGACCAGTTCCTGGAAGCAGCTGAAACTGATCGAAAGCTACCACCAGCTATTAGAAAGCAGAAAATGTCTTTTTGGATGGACTACGTTAATGAATGGGGTAGTTATGGTTGGGATGGTAAAAGTGAAATGAGAGTGTCAGCTACAGCTGCACAGATTACAAAGTATGATCAGATTGCAGACTACCTGGCATTGATGGATGTGCCTGATAGAAAGCTTGTTTGGGCAGTTGCACACTCAGCTGCATACCGTGATAGAGGGATACAATGGACTAAGATTGCCAGGATATTGCGGTTAAATGATCATAGAATAGTAAGAAGAAGATACCAAGATGCATTGATAAAGTTGTATTATAAGATTAATAAAAGATGACGAATGACATGAAATATGGCATATTTATATTAAAATGGCACTAGATATTGTGTCATGACAGAAAAAGACAATCAGACATTATTGCTTTGTGAGCGATGTAAAATTGCATTGGATAAGTTTGTTTGTCCAATGTGCAAGGTTTTTTATGGCAAAGATAGTCAACAAAGTAGTGATGACAAACATAGCTAACCGTTTAGCTTGTGGTGAAAGCCTGGTTACTATTTGTAAAACAAAAGGTATGCCAAGCTATAGATCTATTACTAGAGCTGTTCAGGATGATGATGAGCTGTGGGAAATTTATCGTAAAGGTAGAGTTCTACAAGCTGAGTATTATTCAGATTATATTAATGATCTAGCTGTGCAGCCTTTACCTGAAAGTGTAGATAATAGATTGCTCAATGCTGAAGTACAAAGAAGACGTTTAGAGATTGATACTCTTAAATGGACGTTAGCTAGAATACAGCCTTATGGTCTTCGAGATAAGAAGGATGAACCAAGTGTTGCTGTAGATAATAGTATTACTTTGAGCTGGGATAATGGTGAAGTTAAAGTAGGATAGTTATATATATAACACATCCTCTGTTGTCCTAGCTACACGCACGAAGATCGATACCCAGCTGAACGACTTTGTAGGTCGATGCCCTGGAAAAAGGAATCGTAAGGTGGTAGTCAATTATTTATAGAAAGATGACCTACTGTACACAATATGTACACAAAAAAAGGTGCAAATTCTGTACAGCAAACCCCTATATACCCAAAGACCAGGCACAGTTTCTATATACATAAATACAGATTAGAGAGTGTCTAACACGCATGCAGATTGTAATACCTTATAAACCTAGAACACTTCAGGCTAAGTTGCATGAAAACCTGGAGCAGTATAGATGGGGCGTGATTGTATGTCATCGAAGGATGGGTAAAACGGTAATGGCTATCAATCATTTATTAAGAGCAGCTGTATTATGTGAAAAGAAGGCACCTAGATATGCTTACTTGGCACCTACTTATAGGCAAGCTAAAGCAGTTGCATGGGATTATTTGAAACAGTTTGCTGGTGGAATACCTAGTATTAAGTTTCATGAAACAGAATTGCGATGTGATCTACCTAATGGTGGACGTATAAGCTTGCTGGGAGCAGAAAATCCTGATGCCCTTCGTGGAATTTACCTTGATGGTTGTTTCATGGACGAGGTGGCGGATATGCCTGAGAGGGTATTTCCTGAGATAATTAGACCAGCTCTATCTGACCGTGAAGGTTTTTGTTATTTTGTAGGCACGCCAAAA
>TARA_R100000805_G_C3626049_1_pt1 | contig 11063 bp, 10 predicted proteins | sample TARA_R100000805 | Tara Oceans TARA_R100000805 (sample SAMEA2622832) | marine metagenome | biome: marine biome (ENVO:00000447); feature: surface water layer (ENVO:00002042); material: "saline water (ENVO:00002010), including plankton (ENVO:xxxxxxxx)" | depth 5 m
TGGTCTACATTTATAGACTCAGTAAAACTAGACTCGTTTGATGCTCTAACGAAAAACTTAGACGAGGTAGCAGATGCTGAAAAAATCCGTGAAATAGCTGACTTTATAAACAAAGGAACAGGAACTTTAAGTTCTGAGGCTGCTGGTATTTCAAGGCTTCAACGCCAAATTGAAACAGCGTTTATGTTCTTCTCGCCTAGAATGACTCGCTCAATTATTGCGCTACTAAGTGACGCAACGACTAGAGGTGGCGTACAGGGGCAGTTAGCACGAGAAGGTGCGTTGGGTGCTTGGATGTCCTTGCAAGCATACACTTGGGGCGTTGGGCAGCTTCTAGGACAGGATGTAAACCTAGACCCAAGTGAACCTCACTACTTGCAGGTCAAAATAGGTAACTCTTGGGTAGGCCCAACAGGTCAGATAATTTCTGTGCCTCGCGCTCTTTACAGGGCAGCAGCAGGACCAGATGACGCTGCAGCTTTGTATAACGACTTGAACGAGGACGGTGACTATACGGACTCAACTTGGTTCAGGTTGATTCGAGAAAGAGCTTTAGCTGCTCCAACAGGTTCAATTGTTGCTGATTTTATAACCGATCAAGATTACTACGGCCAGCCTTACGAAAACAAACTTGACTTTGCGACTGCCCAGTCAGAAAAGTTGCTTCCATTCTGGTTGCAAGATGTAGTTGCTGGCGATCCTTATTCAACAGATGCCTTTGCAACTGCTGCTGGTTTTGTTGGATTGAGAACTCGTGCGCTTACTTCTTATGAGCGTAGGAGGTTGTTGCTTGATAGCACAGCAGCAGAAAAGTATGGAGTGGAAAGGGTAAAAGACCTTACTCCTATACAGAGAAAAGAACTGTACTCCGATCTGGAATCCGAAGATTCGACACTTTCTACGGCTTCAGATTACCAGGCCGTAAATGCTGTTATTGAAGAGCAACGCAGAAAGAGTGGTTTAGAGCCATCATCAGTAGATTTGTTCTACGACAGGTCTGATGAACTACGAACTGAAAAACAAGCAGCTTTGAATAAATTGGCTTTGCAGTATGAAACTAATCCTGACATGTCTCCTGCTGATTTCAACGAGGCAGTCAAAGATTTAAATAGCGAGTTTGCTCCCAAATACGATGAACTTTACGACAGTGAAGGCAAGTATTCAGAAGCACTTGCGTATATGAAGCGTCGGGATGCTTTAGACGAAACAGAAAATCTTGAATCTGTTTGGATTGAAGCATACAAAACTCAGGTTCTTGAATCTCCTAATTTTGAGCAGACAAATGCAGCAGGTGTTACATACTTAGACTTTGACGCAAGGCGAAACGCTGAACGCCAGTTTGTTGCAGACTACGGGCAAGATGCCTTAGAAGTTGCGCGCCAATACTACGAAACCAGTTTTGAAACTCACCCTGTTAGAAAAGAAGCTGTAGCAATGGGTGAAACTTTCAGTTGGTATTATGAAATTCCAAAGCAGAGCGCAATTGAAGTAACAGCACGAAAATACGGGATGGGTACTGCAGAGTTAGAGCAGTTGTGGGAATTGTCTCGACAAGGGACTTCAGATCAAAAGCGTTCTTTAGGGCAAAATGAAATTGTCGAATACATGGAATCATATGACGGCAAGATGAAAAAAGTTTTCCGAGAGAACAATCTTGCATTAGATATTTTCTTGGTCAGGTTTGGCAGAGTAGAAAACTTTGTCACTGATGAAAGAAAACAAAACCAGTCGTTGCTTAATTTTGCAACAACTAAAACACAGCTAAAACCAGAGGAATACGCTTCTTTCGGGGAGTTGATTCCGTCTAGTTTGACTGTCTAAGGACAGTAAGAAAGGTCTACGGACATGGTTGAAGAAGTACGACAGGAAAATACCACAGAGCAAGCAGAACCACAGGCTGTTGCTGAACCTTCCACGGAAGTTAGCACTGAACAGGCTGTAGAGGCTCCTGTACCGCCCGTAGAGGCTCCAGACCCACTTGATATGGTTCAGGACTTCCTCGGCAGAGAGCAGGGTCGCCTAGCGCAAGTATCTGGTCAGCGTATTGCTGCTGTCGAAAAGGCTTTTGATGCAAAGTTAGACTCGTTGATGCAAAACATTCAACCTTTGATTGACCAGGCTAACGCTGCAAAAAAAGAACAACTTCTCAACATGGGGCAAGAAGAACTTGCAGAAATGGTGTTAGAGCAAGAGCGGAGTGATGCTACGGCGCAACAGACTCCGCAACAAGATCCTTATCTAACTGCGCTTGCTACGGCCTCGCAGGAACTAATAACTGAAAACAATCTAAATGTTCCGGTAGACAGTCCAGACATTTGGGAAGGTTGGCAGCAAGGTATGTCTGTCACCAAGTCTCTTGAGATTGCAAGGCAAAACATAGAGAGGTTGGCAGGTAAAACTGCAGCTCCAACTCAGGAAGCTCCTGCTGCACAGCAGGCTCCCGCTCAACCAACACCACAAGCAGCTCCTTCAACACAAGGTGCGCCCCAGAAAAGTAATAAAACAATTAGTTCAAGGTCAGAGTTAGCAGAGATGTTTGCTGCTGGTCGCATTACTAGCGATCAGTATCGAAAAGGCAAAGAAGATTTGCGAACTACTGGCACAGTTTCGTTTTAGGTAAATAGAAATGCCACTTTCGCTTTCCACAAATACGCTGACCAAAGATGGGTCAGCCGGGAGCGGTACGTTTCAGGATATTTCCAATATTCTGCTTGCCGAGGCTATCGACAACATCGAGCCTGCTGCTCCTAACAAGGAACTCGTAACTAACATTACGATTCCATCAGGTCACTATCAGGTGACTGTCCCTATCTACGGCCGAACTACGGCTGCAGCCCTTACTGAGGGTGTGGACATTTCTCCTGTACAGGGACCTGAAGTTGCTAACGTCGTTACCCAGACTGCTTCCGAGCATGGCGTGATGACGTTCGTATCAGACCGACTCGCTTACCAGGGCAACGACGATGCAATCGCTGTTGTAGGTGAGCAGCATGGACGAGCCGTTGGTCGCCTGCTTGACCAGGACATCATTGGCTTGTTCGACGGGTTTAGCAACAGCATTGGCGCAGCCAATACAGACCTAAACCTTGCTTCAATTGCGGTTGCTGTTGGATTCCTGCGTAGTGATGACTCGACTTACGGGCCTGCCCCGAACCCGATCAACGCTTCGCTGCACCCAGAGCAGATTCGCCGACTTTTGACTGACGTTGCAGGTCAGGCTGCCAGCATTAGTACATTTGGTGGCAACCCGATCCCAACTGGTCTTTCAGAGGACGTAGTTAAGAACTACATGCGTGGTCGTGACCCGCTATTCGGTGTCCCAATCATCGAGTCTCCAAACATTTCCCGAGATTCAAATGACGATGCTAAGGGTGCTGTGCTTTCGCAGCGCGCTTTGCACCTTGCTATGGAACAGGAAATCAGGGCTGAGGAAGAGCGTGACGCTTCACTCCGAGGTACTGAGATCGTGACCGTAGGTGTCTGGGGTCAGGGTGAGACTGTTGACGTTTGGGGTGTTGAGATGCTTGGTGACGCTGAGTCGCTGGTAGCGTAATTCTCTAAGGAGGGACTGTGACTACTGAGACAAATACAAGAGTCATGCGGGGGTTACATGTCCCTCTCGAAGCCCAACCTGTGATTTTGTACAACACGGTTACTGGAAAATCATTTAAGACCACGCAGGAACGTAAGGCTTATTACCTTGCAAAGCCTGCGCCGAAAATGATTCACCCAGAAACAGGTGTTGTGCAACAAGTAACAGGTGTTACACATATGTTCAGTGAGCATCCACCTGCAGTTGAGGAAGTTCAAAGTAGGCCAACGGCGAATCTTCTGAAAACCGCAGGACAGCGCAAGAAACGACGCAGGGGGAAAAGAGGTAGAAGCAAATGAGACAGACAACGATACAAAGGACTTGGCTCAACACGACAATGGAGAGCTTTCCTTCACTTGTTGAGTCTTATAAGAAAGACTTAGGTATTTCTAAGCTGATTGCCCCTGAGTACGTCAGTCCCGATACGGCTGTGTTTTACAGGCGTAGAGGCACTGGCGACTACGAACGTGTTGTTGCTCCTTGCGGTGTACAAGGACTCTATACTGCGATGCTAAAAGGTTGGCTCATGGTGGCTCCCGATAAGGTTGAGACTCCGTTTGAGACTCCAGCATCAAGCGCGCTCAGTGAGAGCGACTCGCAGGTGGATGCTGCTGTTGCTAAACAGGAATTAGCAAACGCACTTGAACAGCGTGAAAAGCGCGCAGAAATAAAAGAACGGCCTTACGGTTGTCCAGTTTCTGGTTGCCGTAAAAGATTCAATAAGAGATCCGGGATGTTACGTCACAAGACTGTAATGCACGGATCGAAGGATAAGAAAAAATGAGTATCGGTGCGCCACAGTACGGTGGCTACAACGCTCAGGCCTCAACAAGTACCATCACCCTTACTGCAGGGGATGACATGATTCAGGCAATTGACCCTTCTGGACAGAGTACTCTGAATGTAGTTCTTCCTGACCTCGGCTCTACTGGTCAAGGCAGGGCTGTCATTGACAACACAGCAGATGCTGGTAGTGAAACTCTTAATATTCAGGATGCTGCTAACTCGAACGCAGTGGTTGGTACTCCAACCCAGAACGAGTCAGCAACTTGTGTCTTCTCTGAAGGCTCATGGGTCTGCGTTGTAGGAGCAGCTAACTAATAGCTGACAATGGGCAGGGGGGTTCGCTCCCCTGCCCTACATACTTTTATGCCAAATACAAAAAACATATTTAAATCAACTCCAGAACAGACTGATGTATCTGTAACCGCAGATAGTGGTCTGGTTATCAACGTCCCCGACAACAAGTACGCTTACGGGGATAGCGAGTCTGTTGCCCAGATAGCAGGAGATCTGGCGACTAAGCATTCGGGTAACAGTGATGCTGCTGGTAAGAAAGCCTATGAGCAAGCCAGAGAGCAACATGAAACTACGGACTGGGGTACGGAAAGAAGAAGGCGCGCTGTAGAGCGTCTTTCTAGAAAACGTCCACAAGCCATGACGCACTTTCTAAAAGACAATACTGGGCAGATAATTGGCGTAGAGGTTCTTTACACTTTTACAGACCCTGACACAGGGTTTGTTGAGTATAAGACAAAAACTTTTTCTATGGATGAGTTGGAAAAAATAGGCTGATATGGCGACTGTTTTTGCAACCACAATTACCGTTTCTACTGCAGGTACTGCAGTACAAGTAAGTTCGACTCCAAGACCGTTTGTGTGGGCTATCTTTCACAACGCACCTGGGAACTCGAATGATGTTTACGTTGGTGGCTCTGATGTGTCAGCAACTAACGGTTTGTCGTTGCAACGCATTACAGGTTCTTCAAATCACCTAGACGAAATAGAGTTTAAGGGCAAGATGTTCGCAGAAGATCCCCCTCTAGACTTGATGGATTTCTACGTTGATGCTGAAACTAACGGCGATAAGGTAGAGATACTTGCAAAGGTTCTGTAATGCCAGCCACAATTTCAACCACCACATCTGTTAGCACTTTGCTCCCAGAGTACGCCCGTAGAATCGGAGCGTATGTCGGGGGCTTTTCCACTACAACTAATGTTGCTGCTAACACCTCAGTTGTCTGCTCAACTCTTGGCGACAGAGGTTGGGATGTAGATGACATACTCAACGACTTCTACATCAGGGTTACGTCCGGCAACAATGACGGTGCTATTAGGCGCATAAGCGACTACACAGGCTCTTCAGGCACGATAACGGTGTCTGGGTCTGCTTTGTACGCTGAGTCAGGCTCTGTGTCGTTCGAGATTTACCGTTACGACCCTCAACGGTTGATTGATACGCTGCAAGACGCAGCTCAAGATTCTTTCCCGCGCATTTATGTTCCGGTGTACGACCGAACTAATACGGTGCGTGATGACCATTTTGACCTTACAAGGCCAACATCTATTCCTAGAGGGTATGTTCGGCAGTTGTATGCAGAGCGCAGGATTTACTCAAAGCTCTACGCAGATAACATCGTCAACGACCTGAACTGCGATCTGGAAGCAAGCACAGTTACCGACTGGACCAGCAGCAACGTCACAGCAGCGGTTGAAGAAGATACTAATGACCCTGACAACGCTGTTGTGTGGGCAGACCAGCGATCAGCAAAGGTAACTGTTGATGCTAGTTCCACAGGTCAGTTCTATCTGTCGGTTGCAAGTCCTACAAATTACGAAGGGCAAGAGATCAACTTTGCTGTGTGGGTTTATTCCAAGACTGCCAGCAGGATATCTCCATTTGTGCAGATAGATTCGGATTCAGTTGTTACCGGGTCAGCGCACACAGGTAAGGGTTGGGAGCGTCTTACAGCGGTAACCGATGCAAACAATGTCGGGTCTACTATCAAAGTTGGGATACAGATCTCATCTGGCGCGCAATTTACGTGCTATGTAGACGAGGCAATTGCTACTGCCGGGCGAGAAGAACTTCCTCGTGCAGGTCGTGTTGCAATACGAAACTGGTATGAGCAAGGCGACAACATTTACGTTCTTGAGAAAGTTCCAGCAGGTCACAATGTTTTAGTAGTTGGAATGGGAATGCTAGACTTTAGCAACCTATCTACTACTGCTCAGGAAGTAAACGAGAATGCTCGCAGGATGTTGTACAACCACGCTGCGATGCTCTTGTACCAGAGTGAAATAGATACGGTGGACTCTACGGAGCAGCAGGAAGCATTGAATCGTTTCAACCACTTCCGCAATCGTGCAAATGAAAATATAGGAAGCATGGCTCCTATGTCTATGCTTAGAAATACTGCTTCGTAACCATGCCACAGCACACAGATGTTGTTTTACAAAACACCGACGGTAGTTCCAACAAAGTTGAATTAACTCTTTGGAAAGATAGTCCGTCTGTGCCTGGTGGGTACAAGTTAGATTCGCTTGCGTTTCTGCCACCAAGACAGCCAACAGATGATGCTAACTACCAACAGGTAGATCCTAAAGCAGCCATGACTTACGACTTGACCTCGTTCCACAGGGGCTTTGGTCAGGGAGAAGACAAGAGCTTTGGTAAAGATGCTCGCTACGGGTACTCCGACGGTGTGCTTGCACAGTTCAACGGAGAGCTAACTCTAGGGTATTCGCAAGAAGAATCTGATTTTCTAATTCGTAATGGTCGTTTTGAAGATGCTGAAATAAACCAGTGGACAGCGACAAATGTTTCTGTTGTAAGAAGCACAGCAAATGCTCGATCAGGTGACGCTCATGCTCGTGTAACTGTTAGTTCTAACGGCGGGACGCTAACTCAATCGTTTTCTTCTACTTCTGCTACAGCTTTGAATGGTGAAAACGTGCATGTTATTGCTTATGCAAAACGTGTATCTGGGTCAGGGTCATGCACACTGTCCGTAACCAATGGAACATCGACAGATGATACAACGTCCAGTGATTATGACATTATCGAAGTAACAGGGGTCGCAGCTTCTGGTGGAACGACAATCACCCTTACGTTTAGTGCAGCAGATGATGTATGGGACATAGACGATATATGTGTTATTCCAGCAGGGGGCGTGTCTTTTCCATCTCCACCTGTTGTATTTGAAGGCTATTGCTACGTCATTTGTGGGCAGATGCTGCTTTACTGGGATGAAACCAGAGGCACGTTTGATTGTGCTTATTTTTTTGATCGAGCAGTAAACACGATAACAGTCTTTGATGAAAAGATGTTAGTCGGAAGCACAGAAAAAGATGGCAGCAATAACTATAAGTATTTCTACCTAACAGTTGGTGGAAATCCCGCTAGTACAACACTTACCCCAAATACCGTTACAAGTTCTACCGCTGCAACAGCCGAAGCTAAGTTTTTTGTTCGTGCCAGAAACGCTAATGGTGATTTTGCGATAGCTAAAGTTCGGTCTAATAAAGTTACGTTCATAAAAGACCCTGCTGTTTCTTCTCCTGTATGGGGTACAGAGATAGAAGTAGGTAAACCAGAAGCAGATATTACTAATGCCTTTGCTGCTAACGACACACTTGTTGTTGGTAAAGAAGATGGCATGTTTGTTTATGATCGCAACATCAACCAGTTCAAAGATGTTTCTCCAGAAGCAGGGTTGTTTGCAGGTAGTAATAACTTTAAACGTGCTATTGCTAGAGCTGGAAGAATTTACGCAACCTCTGGAGATAGAGCGTTTTGGTCGATCCCATTTTTAGTTCAAGACAATCAATGGGAAGACATTTCTTACTTACTGCGCGCCACTAGCTTTATAGGTTTTGGTGGTCGAGTTACTTCTTTAGCGCAAGATGTAAACAATATATTTGTCACAGTAGCAGATGATTTAAAACCTCACACTCATTTGTTTCCTTACACGATGCCAGTTACTTTTTCTACGGGTGGCATTGCACAAAAGTTATATCTTGTTGCAATTAGGACTCAGCGCGAATCTTCTGCTGCTCCGGCAGAGCAAGTAGCGCATACGATTACATCTTTAGATATGTCTGATTGCGCTCAGTTAGGCCGATACAAAGACGAGACATCTACGACTGTTAGATCCAGTACGTTTGCGTTTGGAACCTTTTTTAACGAAGAGTCAAGCAATTCTAATAAAGACGAACCTCGTATAACTCGTTTAGTAATGCCACTGGAAAACGAACACCCTAGCCTTGTAGGCGGTAGGCAAATCCGAACAAGTGGGGATTTCTATACGTCTTTTATGGACTTTAATTTCCCAGACCAAGAAAAAGCATTAGCAAAAATTTCTTTTCTAACAACAAATGTTGATTCGGATAGCACAGTTGCGTTGTCATACAAGACTGACGATACGACTTACGATGACGATCAGGGGTGGAATAGTATAGGCACTATTACTACGGCTGGATCTCAAGTTCTTACACCATCTTTGACTTCACCTGTCACGTTTAAACGTATTCGTTTCAAACTTACTTTAAGTACAGCAGCGAGAACTGATCGAGGTCCAAGAGTCTTAAGTATGGTTGTTCATTCTATGTTCAACCCTGTGGATTTCTTAACGTGGAATCTTCAGGCTAAATTATTGGATGCCCGGCTAACTGCAAGGCGTTTACGCCAGGCACAAGACTCACAGGTTCTTAGTACAGTTTTGTCGGATATCGACACACTTAGGCAAAAACCTTTTATTCTTTACACAGATCTGGACGGCACTCAGTACCGGGCAAGAATTACAAACCGGACGCTAGTGCCTATAGATAGAGACAGACGAGGCATTAGTAGTGCTGCAGCGGAGCGGTCTTATTTGTTGTCATTGTCCTTAAATGAGGTAAAAACAAGCTAATGGCAAATGAATTCAAACACGTTTCTGTCGGAACTGAGTTAACTCAAACTGAGTATGAGTCTACGGCAGGTCACGTATTCAACTCTCAAGCAACAGGCGACATTATGTACGCCTCTTCTTCCTCTCAGCTAACTCGTCTGGGAATTGGAGGTACAGGCGCAGTCCTGACTGTAAGCGGAGGTATTCCTGCATGGGATACAACGTGGAGTCCGACAGGCGATCTTATTCCTGCAAGCGGTGACTCGTATGACTTGGGATCTGCTTCCGCTGCATGGCAGGACTTGTTCCTAGAAGGTGACATTACCCTTACAGATGCGGGAACTATCTCAACGTCTGCTGGCGCGCTGTCGCTAACTCCAGCCAGCGGTTCTGCCATTGTTCTTGATGGAACAATCAGCATTGATGCTGGTGTGGTAACTGGTGCGACCAGTATTACGTCTACTGCTTTCGTTGGTGATGTAACAGGTAACGCTGACACAGCGACGCTTGCTACCACCGTTACAGCTACTGCTAATAACTCAACGGACGAAACTGTTTACCCTACTTTTGTAGATGGAGCCACGGGCACACAGGGAATTGAAACAGATACAGGGCTTACCTACAACCCAAGCACTGGAGTCCTTACAAGTACATCATTTACAGGTAACGTCACAGGGGATGTAACAGGTAACGTAAGTGGTACAGCAGCAACTGTTACATCAGGCACACAGGCTTCTATAACAACCCTTGCTAACGTAACAACAGTTGGTGCGCTGGACGCTGGTTCCATCAGCACAAACTTTGGTGCAATCAACAACGGTTCATCTGCGATCACCACAACCGGCCTCGTTAGTGCTGGCTCTCTTACTGTTACCGGAACCACTACCCTCAACGGTAACTTGATACTAGGTGACGAAGCTGCTGATACTCTGGCACTCAACGCTACGATTACGGGTGCTACTCCTCTTAGTTTTGAGGGTGCGACTGCTAACGGTTTTGAGACTTCATTTGCTTTCACAGACCCTACCGCAGCCAGGACGATTACGTTTGCGGATTCATCTCTAACGGTCAACGCTGCTGCTGACATTAGTGGCACGACTTTGGCATCTAACGTCGTAACGTCTTCTCTTACCGCAGTAGGCACGATTGCAACAGGTGTATGGCAAGGGTCTGCGATAGCTTCCACTTACATTGCTGATGCCTTTCTAAAGAACGACGCAGATGATGCCACAACAGGGACAATTACTGCTGCTGGATTTACTGCTGGTGATGCTGGACAGGTTTATTTTTCAGACACAGCACCAGCGTCAGACCACACAGCCACAGGTGTAGTTATTTCTATAGCATCAGGAGAGTCTGTTGCTGCCTTCAACGCTGTCTACATCCGTAGCGACGGAGAGGTTGGTCCGGCAGATGCGGACGCTGCTTCAACAATGCCAGCAATCGGTGTTGCGTTAGAGGCAAAGGGTGACGGCGAAGCAACCAAGATATTAGTTTCAGGTGTATTGCGTGACGATACTTACAACTTCACACCGGGGGCTGACTTGTTTATCGGCACTACAGCGGGTGAGATAACTGCAACTGCTCCGTCAGGTAGCGGTGACACGGTTCAGAAGATTGGCGTGGCTTTGACTGCTGATTCAATCTATGTGAACTTCAACACGACTGAGGTTCTGCTTGCCTGATATTTCCAAGATAAATAACGTCGAAGTTGCCAACATATCCAAGTTGGATTCGATTACGTTTGCCGACGGTCAGAAGGTCAACAACCAAAGTGTCAGCCTAGTTACAGACGCTCA
>TARA_R100000805_G_C3626039_1_pt1 | contig 10908 bp, 17 predicted proteins | sample TARA_R100000805 | Tara Oceans TARA_R100000805 (sample SAMEA2622832) | marine metagenome | biome: marine biome (ENVO:00000447); feature: surface water layer (ENVO:00002042); material: "saline water (ENVO:00002010), including plankton (ENVO:xxxxxxxx)" | depth 5 m
TGGTTCTGTATTTTACAATCTTCCAAGTTCAAGTGGAACATTAGCATTACAGAGTGAAGTAGGAAGTGATGTATTTAACACAAGTGGAACAACGATGGTCGCAGACCCACAAGCAAACAATACTGAAATATGCACCCAATTTAAAATATCGGCAGGCAACGGAAGTAATGGAGATTGTGTATTAATTATAGAGGCGGACACAGGTGATAGTGTTGAGGCAAGTAATCCTGAAATACTAATGAAAGCAGATGGTGGAAATTCAACAGGCACAATAAAATTAGATAATAATGATTTAAAAATTTTAACTGGAACTAATGGAGTAAATAATCAGAGTTTAGTTTTAGACCCTTATGATAAATTAAAAATTCTGGCTAATTCAACTATTGAAGGGAGTTTTGATTTATTAACAGACAGCACTAATATAAATTTTCATAATCCAGGCTCAAGTTCAAATCAAGATGATATGAATAAATTAAGATTTAATAATGATGATAATTGTTGGATCGCAGGACAATATGAAACAAATTCAGGAGCAGTTGGAAACGACCTCGTTATGAGATTTACTGGTGGTGATATTAGAATGTTTAGAGGGAATGTCCCTAATAGTAGAGCAGGCAATTATAATGCTTTATTCTTTATAGACACCGACAACACATTAGAACAATACGCAGGCTACGACCAAGGGTCAGGGACTGGGACAAATATAAAATTAGAACCAACAGCATTTGATGGAAATAGACCTTATGATGGGGGCACATCAGATGACCGCTTAAAACATAATGAAGAATTAATAACTAATGCTACTGAAACATTAATGAAATTACGCCCACAAATTTATATGAAAGATAGTGATTTACCGCAAAGAAGAAGTAGAAAATATCCTGATATAATAAAAAATAATGAAAATATAAGTCAAGAAAAAGAAGCAGGACTTATAGCACAAGAAGTATACTATGAAGTACCTGAATTAAGACATTTAGTAATAACTCGTGTTAAAAATGAAGAAGATATAAAAGAATTACCTGATGGTGTTGATTTAAATGATATTCAAAATGATCCTGATTATGTGAGTTTAGGTTGGAATGAATATAAACCTGCTAATATTAAGTATCAAGGATTAATACCTTATCTTATTAAAATGAATCAAGAACAACAACAACAAATAAATAATTTAACAAATATAATTAATAAATTAATAGAATCAACAAGTTTCAAATCATTTAAACAAAGTTTAGTATAAAAAATAAAATAATTATTTAATATATGGAAGCTGCTGCTATTATAGCTATTATTTCTGTTGGGGCGGCATCATTCGGCACTCTAGTTACTACATTTTTTACCAGTATGAGCTTATCTAGATGCAAAAATATAGCATGTTGTTATGAATGTATTGTTTGTGATCGTGAAGTAGTAAGTGATGAGGTTGTAGCTCGTCAAGTTGAGATTAATGGAGAAAATGATAATGTATAAAAAAAATATTTTATATAAATATAAATGGATAAAAAAAAATCAAAAGCACAAAAAAAAAATGGTTCTAAAACGACTAAACCTATAAAAGCACCTACACAAAGAAGAGGAATAAAAACTCAACAGGCGAATCCTTCTTCAAGTAATATTACTAAAAATCTAAAAGGATTTTTTAATAAATTTTTAAGTCCTTTACTAGGAACTCCTCAAACACAAGTATATAAAAGTGCTTATGATTTACAAAAAGCCAAATTAGAAAAAATGAGAAACAAAGTTTATAAAAAAGGTGAAAAAGTGCCTAAACAAATAGCACCCCTAGGACGGGCTGTATACGGGGACGGATCAGGTCGTTCATTTAAGGATGGCGGATATACACCGTGTAGAAATGAGTTTGATGGGAAAATTTTATATGAAGGTTTTGAATCAAATTGTTCTCAATTTAGAAAGAAATATAAACAAAAATTCGTTCAAGGACAGGGTTTTAAACCTGATTTTGTTAATATGGAAAAAGATATTACTGGAAATTATATTTTAAATTAAATAAAATATTTTATAAAAATATAAATGGATAAAAAAAAAACAAAAGTACAAAAAAAAATGATGCCTATGTATAAACCTAAAAAAGAATTATCTGTATTACAGAAAAGATTAATGAAAGAACATAAAAAGCACCATACAAAAAAACACCTAGAAGAAATGAAAAAATTAATGTTAAAAGGTTTCTGCTTTCAACAAGCCCACGACATGACTATGAAAAAAATAGGAAAATAAAATATTACATTATAATATAATGAAAAGTTTTATACTAAAAAAATCAGACAGAAAAGATAAAAAATATATGATTTTAATGCCTGATCTAAATCACAAACATCATTTCGGTCAGAAAGGTTTTAAGGATTATACAATATATTCAAAAGAATTAGTGCCTGATGATGCATATAAAAAAAAATTATCTTATATAGCCAGACATAAAAAAAATGAAGATTGGACTAAATCAGGAATACATACTAGCGGGTTTTGGGCTAGATGGATTTTATGGAATGAGCCAACTATTGAAAAATCAATAAAAGATGTAGAAAAACGATTTAATGTAAAAATCATAAATAAAATAAAAGCATGATTTAAAAAATAAATCAGTATTAATTATTATGGATATATTTGTTTCAGAACAAATTACTAATTTATTAGAACCAAGATCTAAAATGTTTCATAAATTAATGTTAGATAGTGATGATACTTATTATGATTATTATAAAACATTAAATCAAGATCAAAGATTTCAAACATTTATATTTTCTATATTAGAACAAAAAAAACCATTTAAAAAATATTATGATTTTTTGATTTATAATGGTTGTAATAAAAAAGATGTAAATGATTTTTTCTATTATTATTTAAAAATGAAACATAAATCAGAAAATGGGATTTGGAGCTGGAGTGAGATAGAAGAGTTAGAGATTGAATTAGAAGATATAAAAAAAACAACAAATACATTTAAATTTTTCTAATTTATGATTTAATTAAAAAAATCTTCAAATGTTGATGTTGGTTCTTTATTTTGTTTTTTTTCTTCTAAATATTTTTGTATATTATCGTCTTCGTGCATTTTATCAATAAAACTCTTATAATGTGTAAGCATAAAAGCCTTTACTAATGGTTCAGCAGCCCATTCAAACTTGGTCTCATATAATTGTTTCAAATGTTTAAATAACATAATTTTATCTTCTTGTTCTAAAAAATCATCATCCAGTACAACATTAATACCAGCTAAATCTTTAATTTGTTGATTAAATTTAAATTCTGATTCAATTTCACCTTCCATATATTATAATTAAATATTTTTTTTTAAAATAAAAATCTATTATAATTATATAATAATGAAGAAAAAGACAAATAGTGATTTAGTTGAAAAATTTTTAGAACATTTAAAAAATGATAAGGAAAAAAAGCTTTCTAAACAGACTTTAAAAACTTATGAGAATATTGGATCTAATTTACCATTTAATATTTTAACTAGTCAAACAACTATTATTAAAAAATTAAAAGATACATATAATAACCCTAATACATTAGCTTTATATTTAAATATGATTATTTTAATTAGAAGATATTATGATGAAGAAACAGATAAATTAATTAAATTAAGAAATAGTCTACGAGATGCAATAATCAAAGAAAGAAAAGATAATTTAGATAAATTAGATGATTTATTACCAAGTATTAATAAAATTGAAGAAGAGCTGGATAATTTAACAGGAATACAATATCTAATAAATTATTTAATCATTAATTTAGGATTAAGAAATCAAGATATGAACTTGAGATTTGTAAAATCATTTGATGATTCAGATGATAATCAAATCAAAATAAGTGGGAAAAAAGTAAAATTATTAATAAAAGATTATAAAACAGAAAAATCATTTGGTGATAAAGAATTAGAAATCAATAATTCTAAATTTTTACAAGAATTAAAATCACTAAAATTAAAAGATAATGATTATTTGATTACTATGAAAAATGGAGATAAAGTAAAAAATATAATCACATGGAATGATAAAATTAAAAAATTAACAATTGGAAATTTAGGACAAAATAAATTAATAAAAGCTAAAATTAAATCACTATTAAATAATAAATCATTTGATAAATTAGAAGAATTAAGTAAATCTCGTGGAACAAGCCTACAAGTATTATTATCAAGTTATAATTTACATAATGGAAATGATGATAATAAAGAGAAAAAAGATTAAAAAAATATTATAATATATTAATAATGGCTGGATTTCAAACAAAAACATTTTTAAAACATGATGATTATATGACGCCAAAATTAGCTTGGGAAAATATAGCTCATTTAATACCAAAAAATAAAATCATTTGGGAAGCATTTTATGGAGATGGAAAAAGTGGTGATTATTTGAAAGAATTAGGTTTTAATGTAATACACGAAAAGGTTGATTTTTTTGAAAATGATTTAGGTGAAATAATAATCACAAATCCGCCATTTTCAAAATGTAAAGAAATAATATCTAGATTAAAAGAATTAGATAAACCATTTATATTAATCATGCCTTCATCTAAAATATGCACTTCATACATAAGAAATAATTTTTTAAATGATAATAGATTACAAATAATAATACCAAGAAAAAGAATACATTTCACAAAACATATAGATGGAAAAATACCTGATAATTGGAAAAATGCCTGTAATTTTGATTGTTTTTATTATTGTTGGAAAATAAACTTAAAAAATAGTATTACATGGTTAGAATAAAAAAATATTATATTATAATATATTAATAATGGCGTGTTTAAAAAAGTGTCCTAAATTTGATGCTAATAAAAATGATTATTATACAAAAAAAAAATATTGGGAACAAATAAGTCATTTAATACCAAAAGATAAAATCATATTTGAAGCTTTTTTATTAAATAGTAAAAGTAAAAGTCTTGATTATTGGAAAGAGTTAGGATATAATGTTGTTGGAAATCATGATTTAGATTTTTTAAATGATGATTTACCTGAATATGATATTATAATATCAAACCCACCATTTGAAACAAATATAAAAAAAAAGATATTAAAAAAATTATTTGAATTAGATAAACCATTTATAATAGTGATTAATGTTATGAATGTATTTACAAAATATTTAAGAGATATTTTTGGAGATAAAATCAAAGATTTACAAATCATAAAACCACTTGGACGAGTAAAGTTTGAAGAATATGATTTTGAAAAAAACTCCTTAAAAAATGCAGGTGAGCCATCATTTTATAATTGTTATTTATGTTACAAGATGAATATATCAAATCATGATTTATGGTTAAAATAAAATATATTAATGATTATATGAATCCTAAATTTTTAGATAAAAATATTTATAAAAAAGCTAAAAAAATAGCTGATGATACTTATTCAAAAAATAGTGCTTATAAATCATTATTTATGATTGCTAAATATAAAGAGCTTGGAGGAAGGATAGATGAAAAAAAAAGTAATAAAGGAACTGATATATGGCTTAAGGAAAAATGGAAAAACCTTACACCTTACGCTAGTAATGAAATAAAAAAAATTAATGATTTACCTGTTTGTGGAGAAAGAACTAAAAAACAAATTAAATCAAAACTACCTAGCATTTGTCGTCCTACCAAAAAAGTAAATAAAAATACTCCAAAACTAGCACAAGAGTTTAGTAAATCACAAATCAAAAAAGCTTTGAAAATAAAAGTAAATAAAAAAAGAATAGATTGGAATGAATTATAAAATAAAAAAAATTTTTTTTATAAAATTATCATATTCTGATTTAAAATTGATTTTTATTTTTTTATATATAATTCACAAAAGAACCACAAAAATGGAAAACCTGAAACATATAAATACTCTTATTGTTAAATATCTTACCAAAAAAATAAAAGAAGATATGGTTTATGTAATTGATATTGATTGTAAATTAGGAAATAGTGCAGATTTAATCCAAAGATTTATGGATATTTGTGATGATGAGTTTTTCAATCAGGAAGACGAAATAGTAGAGATAAGTGATGAATGTTTTAATGATTTAACTAAACCTTTAAAATTTACTGATTTTTGTTATATGATAGAACAAATAAATATATATTATCAATATAATAGCTTTATTGATAATTTCAATTTTGATAATCCTGAATGGGTGTTTAATACTTATTGTTATGTATTCTCAAGATATATATTTAGTATGGATGATTATGATGATGGTGATGTAAGTGATAATCATGATTTTAGATTTGGAGATCCAGAATATAATGAGTTTTATAATATAGTTGAAAAATATAAAAACCTATATCTATCAGAACATTATAAAATGAAATATAATAAACTACATAAACTATATAATAACTATACTAAACTAATTAATAAAAAAAAAACGATTAAAAAAATATTTGATAGTTCTGATTTTCCTGAAGATGTTATTGAAAAAGTAATTACATATTCATATTAAACTGATAAAATACTATAAAAATGCTAATTAAACTGATTTATTAATGATTTTACTTATAAATAGTCTAAAAGCGTCATTATAATTTAAATTATAATTGTCTGTTAATAACAGAAATGAATAAAAATATATTTTCTAACAATATAATTAGTATTTAATCATTATAATCTAATATTTTTTTTATTTTATTTTACTTTTTTATTCTAACTCCATATCTATTGGTTCTAAATCTATACCTATATAATTTCTATTTAATTTTTGTGCTCTTATACCAGTTAAATAATTATAGCATGTAATATCTAATATTGTTTCATTTTCATTAGAATATGTTTTTATAAAGTAATCTACTAATTCATTAGGACGAGTTGAGAAACCCCTAATATGTCTAGGATAATTTAAAATATTATTAGGATATTTACCATAATGTCCCTCATCATTATTTATTAATTTTTTTTCTTCACCACGAGAGCCATAATATTTACTTTTACCACAATTACCTTTTTTATAAAATTTATTACCTATCATTTGTGGATTATATGTCCCAGATTTTTTATAAAATACTAATATTTCTTCTTCTTGCCTTAATGGTTGTTTTTTAGCGTGAAAAAAGTGTGTTGCTTTATCTTTAATCCATATATAATGATATTTTGGTTTTTCTATTTTAATTAAATCATAAGTAAATGGAATAGATGAATGAAATATTATTTTACCATTAGGCTTTAAAACTCTCCACATTTGTTTAAATAAAAAATCCCATTTTAAAGGTTTATCCCATTCATTTTCAGTAGTATTATATGGAGGATTAGTATATATTAAATCTATTGAATCAGTTTCTAATTTTATTATTTCATTATGTATATCACCTTTTATAATATTCATTATTTATATATTATAATATTTTTTTTATTTTTTTTGCACTTTTTTATTTTAAATAAATATTAAATCTTTTTCAAGGTTCATTTTATAACAATAATACATAACACCGAATGGTGGAGTATAGCCTTTTTTAGGATTATTTAAATGTGTGAATGTTGGTCTTTCAAAAGGGATAATAACTTGTAAATGATCCTTAAAAAGTCTTTGAAACCATTTCATAAGCATTACTTTTGAGAATGCTATTATTATAAATGGTTTATCTAATTCTTTTAATCTTATACATATTTCTTTCATTTTACTAAATGGTGGATTATCTATAACGATCTCACCTTTATTATTTTTGAAAAAGTCTTCATCTTGATGTATAATATCAAAACCCATTTGTTTAAAATATTCTTTTTGTTTTCCATCACAATAAAAAGGCGACCATATTTGTTTATCTGTAGGAATATAATTTTTGATTATTTCCCAGCCTTTTAAATCAGTCGCATAATTATCTGAATCTTTATCTTTCGTAAAACTCATTATTTATATATATATAATTAATTTTCAATTTTATCTAAATATTATAATTTATTTTTTACCTTTTTTTTTCTTTTTTTTACCTTTTTCTTTTTTATCTAGGTTTGTTAATTTCTTATTTAATAAATAAGTCATAGGGCTTATCACTTTTGCGATTGTTCTAATAACATCTTCAGCTTTCGTCATGTTTTATATAATCTATTATATTTTTTTTTTCAATTAATAAAAAAAACTATATTTATTTTTCATTAATAATTTAAACAACAACAGTAACTTCTCCATTAGGTTGAAGCGTCCAAGTTGCTTCAGCGATTACGAAAGTGGTTGCATCCATATCCGATCCGAAAGCATTATGCTCTATGCGAACATTATTAGGAACAGCAGATCCAGCAGTATTAACACCTTTCATTTTTAATGAAATATCGTCCATCTTACGAAGGTCAATTGCTAATACACCTTTACCATATTTAGTGGCGTTGGCTTTGTTGGCGTCTAATGTATCGCTGGAAGAAGCGAACATAGTTTTTGTGACTAAACTATTAGATGTAGCTTTACCATCATCGCATAAGCATTTAATTGCTTCTTCATAGCATCTTCCAAGATTTTGTCCGTCACTAGCAGTTTTTACATCAATACGACCAGAGCTAGGAACAGGCTGTCCTGCGATCATGTATTCATAACTTGCTACAGTACCAGTAGCATCATCTAATAGGAAAGCACTATTTTTAGCATTAGCTAATGTAGTATCAGCAGCCGTCTTACGGAGAACAGTAATCATGTGTTTAGCGGATAAAGAACGATCATTAATTTGGAGTGTATGGGTTGATTCTGCTTGAGGAAGAGAATTAATATAAGTTTTAACATAAGAACCCGACCAAGAAACAGCACCTTGCGATCTCATTTGATTATAGAAATCATTAGCTTGAGCGTCTAATACCTGATAAGAATGAGTGTAAAATCTAACATTATTAATGGTCCAAGTAGGTGCACCGGTGTGAGCTACAATCGCTGCATTATTAGCACGGAAACGAACTACCATTTCTAAATTAGCACCTTGAGGAATAGCTTTTTTGAGGTCGTTTTTAATTAAACCACATTCAAGATCAAGACAGTAATTTTTAACATCATTTATGGCGAGTTCTTCTCCAATTGAAGAAAGGGAAACTTCATTAATAGTATGATTAGCATACGCCGCAGCGGCAGCCTGTGTAATTAAACCTCTTTGTCCTTCACAGGCTGTTAATCGGTTACATTCAGCTAAATCACTATTATAGAATTTTTTAAGATTATGCATTAAAGAATATCTATCGGCTCTCCAAATAGTTCTACCATTTGATTGTATTTCTAGTCTATCTATGAATGAACCAGCCGTGCCGTCAATAGAGAAAGCAGCAGTAGCTCCTACAACTTGGAAAAATAGATAAGATTTATTAGTATCAAGGAAAGCATCTAAAGCAGAAATAGGAATACGAGCTTCATTTTGACCTCCACCAGTAAAGCCGCTTGTAATAGTAGCATCAAATCGTTTTAAATCAGCTTTAACCTCAACAGCAGGAACTGCTTGAAGAGTATATAACATGTTTTTAGGAGCAGATTGTAATAAATTAGACATTTATATTATTACATTAGAAAAAAATTTTTTTTATATTAATTAAATATATGAAAATATTGAAAAATAAAATATTAGATAAATTACCTTTAATAGAAACTACTATTGATAGTAATAAAGATACGCCATTTATACCAACAGAACCACTACCAAAAAATCCCAGTCAATTTTTTTATTTTGTCGGTCAAGCTGGTTCAGGGAAATCATCAACTATGGTTTCTATGTTAATGAGTAAAAAACCCCGCTATTATAGAAGATTCTTTGATAAATTATTTTTGATTAGTCCTAGTCACCAAACATTACCACAAAAATTCATTAATGCTTTAAATGAAGATAGAATTTTTGATAAATATAGTGAAGATTTGGTTAGAGATATTGTTGAAGAATTGAAAGAGGGAGAAAATGAAAATTCATTAATAATATTAGATGATTCAATTAGAGATATAAATAAAAGTAAATCAAGTATATTAAATAAATGTATATTGAATCGCAGACATGTTACTTATAACCCTGATGAAGATAAAAATGCATCATTAAGTATTTGGATCATGTCCCAAAAATATAATTTATTAGATTTAAGTTATAGAAATAATTGTAGTGTTGTTTTTTTATGGAAAACTGAAAATCAAAAAGAAAAAAAAGCTATTAAAGAAGAACTAATGAGTGATCTGGATGATAAAACTGCTGAAAAATTATTAAAAGAAGCTTGGAAAAAAAAATATAATTTCTTAATGATAAAATGTGCTGAACCTAAAAAAGATAGATATTATATAAACTTTGATAAAGTAGTTTTTGAAGACGAATCAGATGATGAAGAAGAAAATGAAAATAATAATGAAAATATTATAATTAATAAAAGTTAAAAATAAAAATATTTTATTATAATATATATAATGTTTAGCGATAAATACATTTTAAGACTTGCTAATGTTGCTTTTGATTCTCAAAACGACGATTTAGTTAAATTATCAACTGATAAATCAGAATATACAGTTAGAATACCAGATTTTTTAAGATCTAAAGGAAAATGTAAATTAACAGTCCAATCAGTTCATATTCAAATCAAAAATGGTGCTGGAAATTCTATTGTTCCTGCTAATTCTCACACCGCATTAATTATGACTGACGGATTACAATTATTAGGATACAATAATGAAATGGGCGGGAATGTTAATGTTTTATGTGAAATGGCGATTGATTCTAATAGAAATGATATTAGATTAGGCGGGGCGACACCACCAGTTTTTACATGTCCTAGTCTGCCCCCAACTATTACATTAAAAAAAATGGTTTATGACCCGGCGCTTGCTACGCCTGTTGCGATGAATAACTATACCGATGCTACTGTGCCCTGTATTGTAGTTTTATCTTTAGAGTTTGAAGAAGATATGAAAAATTAAATACTTTAATTAAATTATTTTTTTTTATTTTTCGTTTAATAAGAAAAAAAAA
>TARA_R100000805_G_C3626013_1_pt1 | contig 10725 bp, 8 predicted proteins | sample TARA_R100000805 | Tara Oceans TARA_R100000805 (sample SAMEA2622832) | marine metagenome | biome: marine biome (ENVO:00000447); feature: surface water layer (ENVO:00002042); material: "saline water (ENVO:00002010), including plankton (ENVO:xxxxxxxx)" | depth 5 m
CTTGTCGGGTTTCGCCCCCCACTTCAACGACGGCTCGGTGTATTTAGAGAATGGCTTTTACCGCAAGGTCAACGGCGTACATGCAAATTTTTTGTATGAATCAGGTCCTGCTTCTGCAGGCGGATATGATATGATGTTCGATACAGTGAGAGGCATTGACGCCACGGATCCCGCCTTCAGCGCTGGTTCATGGGCTGACAATTATGGTAATATTGGTATTATACAATTTACAAAATATATGCCCTCTTCATTAGAGTTTGGTCGCGGAGATTATAGCGATCGTGAGGGTCAAGTATTTTACATCTATATGCCTGACTCGCCACGACCTCATCCCGTAATCTCCCCTGGAGCTTTTTATGGAACGATGGACGAAGTCGACGCCGGCTCTCTTCTATATGGTTCAACCGTTGATTATGACGACATGGAAAAGTATCAGCTAAGTAAAAAATTCCGAGGGTTGTATTGGGATGGTGAACCGTACGATACATCTTTCGGTTCCGAATTAGAAAGTACAATAAACGCCAAAATAAACAAACTGTCCGTTGAAGTGTCTCTTACTATGATAACGCGCGCAAACATACCCAACGTTATTAATATTGAAAAAGACGTCACATCACTCGATACATTTGCGGATGAAACTGCTGCCAGCGCAACAACGGTAGGTATAGAAACAACAGCAACAACAACTGTTTCGTCAACATCAACAAGTGGTTACTAATATATGGCCGAATCGTACATACAAAATATACATGTTCAGAATTTAGATAGAAACTTTTTTACTAGTTCCGTAGACACATTTAGAAGACTGGTCGGCGGCACATACAACATTCACCCACCTGACGATGACCATGGTAGACTTCTCGAAGATTATACGGGACTTGATGTCCATGAATTTAAAATACGCACATATGAAGCGGGTACTTTTAATGATGTTGACGCGTTTGAAATAGATGATACAGGTATGTCACATAACAAAATATTATATATTCAAGGCGGATATGTCACAACGGTGCGAGGGGGCCCGAGATTCCCTTTACATTCTAACACGGGCCCGATACTGCGTCGTAAAATGCCTGTTAGAATTATAGGTGACAACGTAGCCATTTCAAACTCTGATGAATGGAGAGCAATTGTGATGGGTGGCACTTACGGCAATACACAATATGAGCAGATTTATAGTGATGGCGTTTTTGATACTTATGGTTTTGTCTATGATACATATTACTTTCAACTTGAGAAAAACAAAATTGATTTTGCTGCTGAAAGGGCTGGAGCAGCCACACCAGATTTAAATTTTTATGACATTGGCTATAAATATGGAACTTATCTAAGACGTTACCAGAATCATACATTATTTGAAAATATTGATGAAAAACTATTGCCAAATATTTACTTTAATGAAATGTACAAGCTTTCTATAGATTCTGATGAAACAGAGTTTGCAAGTGGAATGCGGCCGCAATTTGAATCTTTTATTTCAAGAGAAGGAGCAGCAGATTTTTCTAGAGATCCGCATGCCTCAAAAGATGTTCAGCTTACTAAGTCACCCCCGCCATATATTTTAGGTATTAAACTTGGAGCTACTGATCGAACAACCGATGGGGATCACAAAGACAGGGCACTATTTTTAAGAGAGTATTTAACTGGCGCCTACATAAAAAATGATTTGTCTGATCAAACAAAAGAATATATGACAGAAAAAACAAAAACTCTATACTTTACCAAGGGCGCCTTAGATTCTATTATTGCTCAGTTTTCAGATATAAGTGCCGATGATCGACGAATTGATCGTTATCCAGCATATACCAAAATTAGGTTTCCAGTTCATCCGACATCTGAGGATTATGACCCTGACGGTATGTCGACGCACGATAGTATTACAAAAATAATCTCAGATAATAACTTACAAGAAGAAATTATGTCTTATCTAAAAGGCACATATATAGGTGGTGCTATGGGAGGCACTACTCAAAAATTAGAATTTTTTAATAGAAGTATAGCTTACAAAACAGACTCTAATTTATCCTCTATTAATCAGGTTACCCAATCTTTTGAGCACAGCTTAAACTCTATAGATTATTATCAAATGCTTATTGATATTGCAAAAAATAGCTCCACCACTGAACAGAGTGAAGAATTCACTATTACATCAAACAATGAAGAAGTGATGTATTCAATGAACCAAAATTCTGCTTTTAGGTATGAGAAATCAAAAAATGCTATTATTGCGTTAAACCAAACTATAGACGATGAAAACATGCGTTTTGATGAAAAATATGCTGATTCTGAAGATACCAATTTTGTTGACATAACCAATAGAATGTTTGACGACACTTTGACTAACAAACCAGAAGTTATTGCCTATAGGATTGAAAAGGTCGGCGGTCCTCCTGTTGGCGAATCAGTAACAGAACGACGTAAAATACAAGATATTTTTATTTTTAATGATTATGAAGACGGAGCCTCCGTCGATAATTATTTAACATATTATGACACCCAAGTAAAGTATGGCGAAGAGTACACATATTCAATCTACGCATACATGGTTGTTTCAGGCTTAAAATATAAATATTCCAATTTACGCATGGGGCGCTTAATAGGTAACACCAGTATTATTGGGGATGAAGATTCAATAGATTTATTGACGGCAGGCTTTGAGCCCGAAAGGTATTGTGTTCAGTTTACTGACCCTGCAACAAATCAACCAGCAGAGCAGCTACTTGACGACACAACAAATATTCTGGGATCAGCAGAATCATCGGTGGTTTATCCTATTAAATTTGGTACTGCTGAAATAATTGTAGCCGGCTCATATTCAAAATATGACCAAGCATTTTTAGATTGGATCTGGGTTACAACTGGAGACAATCCTTTAGGTACCGCCACAGAAGCGGCTTCTGCATTAGCGCAGTTAAATACTATGTTTGGTGCTGATTATGGCTCTATTGATGGAATGACCTCTGACATATTAAAAAAAATACATAGAGATTGGGCTAAGCTTAATGAAAAATGGACTATTGTAAACAATTGGTCTGCATACTCCGCCTATTTTGCAACTGTTTCGGCCCCTGGCACAACGATTAGGTTGGTTGACACCTCCCTCGTAAGCGAAATTGTTACAAACTCAACAATCAAATCAGCTAACAAGTATTTAGCTGACTTTCATTTTGAATTGGAGCCAAGCTTAAAAATTGTACAAGTTCCGTTAACTACACACACGCTTAAAGTGCTAGATCACCCTCCAGTTGCTTGCGATGTTAGTCCATATCAAAGAAAAGACAATTCAAATATTATAGGGTTTTACATTAATCAAGAATCTCCACCACTTAACTCAAAATCACAGAAAAAATTTCAAGATCCAGGTAGTAAGTTTGGTTTATACCCAACACCAATTTCGGCAATTGAAGAGCAACACAAAGCTGACTACCTATCATCAAATAGTATGCTTGAAAGGCAGATGATTTATGATTATTCAATATCACCAATCACCACCGTAAACGTTTATAGAATCGACTACAAACCTCAAACTTTGAAAGATTTTAATAATAATTTGGTTTTTCAAAAACAGCTTGGAGTAGACTACAATTATGACTACAATTATACAAATTGTTTTTATGAAGAGGCAGTAAAGACTAATAAAAAATACTACTACTTATTTAAATTTATCAATGCTAACGGTGTAACAGGCTATGTGTCACCAATACAAGTAGCTGAGCTGGTTGATGATGGCGGTTATAAGTACGCGCTTTTCGATACAATGTTTGAAACTGACTTAGTGGAGTACAACCCCAAGCAAATTTCGATAGACTTTAAAAAACTTATAGAAATTACACCCAACCCAAGACACACCGAAATACAGCGAGGTAACATCCAAAGAAGCGATGATGCGCACGAATTAGTTGTGGGCGATCAGGTCCAAGTTGGTTCTGCGTCTGAATTAATTTGGGGCAAAAAATTTAAATTTAGAATAACATCTAAAAAAACAGGTAAAAAAATTGACTTAAACGTTAAGTATAATTTAGGAAACTAAAATGGCATTTCAAAACAGCGCTGGCGGAATTATTATCGATGCAGTATTAACTGACACAGGCAGAAAATACATGGCTCAAGGTAAATTTAAAGTTGTTAAATTTGCTTTAGGTGACGATGAGGTTGACTATTCTTTAGGAATAAAGCCTGATGGTTCTGCATCTTTCAAAATAGAAGATAATTTGCTACCTCCTATTCTAGAAGCATTTGGTTCTGAAAATTCTAATATAGTTCACGGTCTGATAAATTTACCTCGTCCAGATGTGTTGTATTTGCCAATTTTAAAAATTAATAGTAAGATACCATCATCTGTATCAATACACACAGATCAATTTTGCTATTTATCAATTAATAAAGAAACCACAAGAAAACTAGAAAGTGATTTAGGAACACCTAACAAAGTTTTAGATCAAGCTTCCCATGAGAAAAACAAATTAATAATTGAATCTGGGATTCACTTCCCAGAAGGTGCCAACAAAGAAACGTTCGACGAACTAAGACCTTCAGAACATAATAAAAATGCCTATATTATGAATTTAGGGTTATATGATAAGTATTTGTTGGTATATGCAGACTCAAAGCTTTTTAAGAATTTAATGTCTGCGCCAATAAATTCTGTTTTTAAAAATAATAGAAACAATATTCTTAAACAAAATTTTGGGCCCTTAGTAAAATCTGTAAAAATATCGTTACCTCAAATCGATAAAGACTATGATGTATACAAAATTGATATGATTGATAACAAAATTTACGAACATAATAGCGCCGTTGTCAGTTTTAAACACTCAGCGTTTCGTGGCCCCCGAGCCTCAATAACCGCATTGAATTTTGAACTTATACCTGAACTACTTAATGAGCCTACTGGTACTACAAACCATAGGTATTCACTCTTGGGCACAACAAGAAACGATTTGTTCGACACAGGCAATTTATACGATTTTATTGATACCACTATTTACATACAAGGACTGTCAACTAGTTACAGGCTCACAGTACCTATTAGAATTATAAGATATGTTGAGTAGTAAATATAATTTATGGTGTCGACAAACAAAAAACAAACTATTTATGAAAGAGAGAGGAAATTAAATGGCTTTTTTAGATAACTCTGGCGATATTATACTCGATGCTGTATTGACAGATGTTGGTCGCCGTAGAATGGCAAACGGCAATTTTACTATTGCAAAATTTGCTTTAGGGGATGACGAAATTGATTATGGATTATACAACAAAAAACACCCATCTGGGTCAGCATACTATGATCTTGAAATTTTACAAGCACCCGTTTTTGAAGCTGTGACAGCACAAAACTCAGCAATCAATTACGGTCTTTTAACCATAGTCCGTCGCGATTTGCTATACATGCCAGAAATTTTATTAAATACAAAAATTACTCATGGCCTTTCAACTAAAAACAAAGTTTTAACAATAGCGGTCAATACTGAGACTGAAACAAAATTATTAAGTTCATTTGGTGCCGGCGGAGAAAAACAAATTGGTCGCGCCAATGCCACATCTACAGGAACAGGATGTAGAGTTTTTTATCTTGAAACTGGTCTAAACACAACTGAGTTAGTTGCCAACACAACGAATAGAAACGTATATTTAGCAGGAAACGATTTGTTAGATAGCACAATGACTATCCAAGCTGACAATAGATTAGTGAATGCTATTTTGGTAGATAGGCGTACGTTTTCAGCAGGCACCACATCTACAGAATTGACAATTCCAGCATTTACTGCTGAAGCTACTGTGAGTCCTGGTGGCTCTTCAACTGGTTTAGTAGGTTATAGTAACTACACAATCACAACAGCACAAAATTTATTGTACGCACCTTCGGTTGATAGAGAAGATCCCTCAATGTTTTCAGGCCCTCGCGGAGTATTTGCATGCTTTAATATTAATATTTTAGAGTCATTAAGAAATATTTCGACTGCAACTAGACCTGAAGAATACAGTAGAAGTGGCAGAATAAACCAAAATGTTTATGGAGATGGTATAAGATATGACTATATCGATACTACTATAAATGTTATTGGCAATAACTCAACAGTTATGACTCAGTTGCCAATCAGACTTATAAGATACGTTAGCGGCTAAAATTGGAGAAAATATATGCCTGTAAAAAATTATGAAAATTTAGATATGAATTCAGATGTTACAACGACTAGAACGTTGTTGCATGAAGTCATCCCACTAACAGGCACAATTGTTAGTGGAACTTATGGCACATTCCCGAATGATAATAATATTAAAAACTTTACACATGGAATGTTTCAGTCAGTATATGATTATCCGTTTTTAAGCTCTTCAGCAAACCACATTTTCGATTTAAGTGTTGGTATCGATGAAACAAGCACTCTTTCGGGCTCAACCACTACCCAAAGCTCTAAAAAAATTAATCTTTACAATCAGTTTGCCCAAACACTTTTAGGGTACACTGGGTCCACTACGGACGGCGTAAGAAAATTTGAAAGAGATCTAACACTAGACGACGAAGGCACTATGCTAAACTGCTTTTTTGTTAATTTCTCTAGATTATTAACTAAAGATCAGATTAAAAAAGGTTCATTTAGCATTACATTAGGCACTGGCTCGCACGATAGTGCGTTTGCTGGCACAAAAACACTTTTTGATATTAGTGCATCAGCAACTGCTGGTACGTCTAACACTATTGGGGGTGATTTTGGCGAACTTAGGTTGTCGTCGTCGGATGGTAACCATGCAGATTCCCACGGGGTTATTTTTTATCAAGCTGGAATTGCTGTCATAAGTTCATCCATTTTCCATGGCATCACAGATTTTCAAAGTGGTGCTGCTTATGGACTTCTTGATGCTGATAATAGTCGAACAGCAGATAACACGCTTGTGTCTTCTTCCATAAGTGGTGCTTGTGATGCATTTAGACATAGAATTCAAAATTTATCTTTCAACAATACAACTGAAATTAACTCTAAAATTTATTTCTGCCGTGTTCCACACAATAAGTTTAACTATAGCTCTAATCCAACATATACAAGCGGTTCAAAAATTGTCGTAAAAGAGGTGGCCACCGATCCGCCTGTCGCATATATCACAACAGTTGGCCTTTATAGTGCAGCAAACGAGTTGCTTGCAACAGCCAAGTTATCAGAACCATTGAAAAAAGATCCAAGCAATGAATTGATACTCCGTGTTAGATTAGATTATTAGTGTTGTGCTAATTAATACTGGAGATACTTTATGTCTTATAGGAAATTTGGAAAAAATGATTTCTTTACAAATACTGTAAGAGCATTTCCAAAAGTAAATTTTTACATTCACCAAGGTAAGGTTTACTATAATAATACACCTGATCAACAGGGTGTTCGCAACACTGCCGGTAATATTGTAATACCTTCGGTTCCTTTAATAGACGACGTTGCTAAAAATGAATTTAATCAAGGTACGACTGTTACAAACACAAATACTTTTAAAAATGTCCGTAACATAGGCTACGGACACATTAGTCTTTATGAATACAACATTGATAGACCATTTGTAAGAACCGACAGAATAGTTGGCAGTTTTAGCGGCCTCTTAACAGCATCATCAACAGATGGCAAAATCAAAAATGTAACATCGTATCAAGAAAGAAAAACATTTTACAATGCTGAAGCTCAGCCTATAGATTTTGTAGAAGATTTGGGCATTATTTATCCGTTTATTACCAAAGACGGCGCAAGAGCATCATGGAAAACCGTAACAGATCTTGCGTACTCAACAGCGTTTAAATTTGGCGATGTACTAACAGCCACATATCCTTTATCTGCTAGCATTTCAAGAGAATATATTCTAACACCTTCAGGTTCTGATGGCACTTTTAACAGCCACTACGTGGCTTTAAGAAATAGGTTAAATTACTATGGCTATCGTAGCATGGCATATAGTGTCTCGGCATCTTATGCTAACAAAGATCAACAAACATTAAACTTAATTTCTATTCCATCAATTTTTTATGGTACAAGAATTAACCCTGGAACAATATCATTAAGATTTTATCTAAGCGGCTCGCTTATAGGTGAGTTAAAGGATCACAGACAAAATGGCGAACTGATTCAAGTCGGCCCTGAAAATTCAGTGGGCTCTGGCTCAATTGCTGGAGTTGCCCTTTATGATGAAGGGTTTATATTATTAACAGGTAGCTGGGATTTAAATACTGAAGATATAGGATTCATAGGAGATGGCAGCACAAGGGATAAACCCAAATGGCTTTACTATGGAACAGGTATGTACGATGCTACAGGCTCGCATAACACACATGCAACATTCAGAAGTGCATCTTTTAACATGGCGTTTAAAGGACACACAGAAACACAAGTTATGACCATGTTTGCGCATGCAGGAAAAGGCGCTGTGAATTATTCAAATAACCCAACTTTTATTCAAAGAGGGCAACATAGAAACGAACACACTTCGTCACAAATTTACGAACAAAGAAGCGATGTTCTTATTAAAAATATAGCTAGTTCGAGTTATTCTGACTACTCTGCGCCATTTAAAAGACAAGTGTTTATATCAAGAATCGGGGTCTATGACCAGTATAAGAATTTAATTGGCTTAGCAAGCTTATCAAGACCAGTTTTAAAAGAAAGCACCGACAATTTTACGTTTAAATTAAAGTTAGATATATAGTATAATATAGATTATGATTTTAGGAATAGATATTAGCACTAGCATAACTGGGTTTGCCGTAGTAGCTGAAGGTGAACTGGTTTTTTATGATTCAATTGATTTACGAAAATACAAAAATATATTCGACAAAACAATTGCTATAAAAGAAAAACTATTAGATTTATATGAGATGTACCAATGCGATAATGAATTTAAACTTAGAATAGGCACATCACAGTATCCCATAGAACATATTTATATTGAACAATCGCTCCACATGTTTATGGGAGGCAAGTCGTCTGCAAAAACTTTATCCACTTTAACTCGTTTTAACGGCATTGTATCGTGGCTAGCGTTTGAATTGTTTGAAATAAGACCAGAATTTATTGGAGCAACATCCGCTCGCAAACAAGCAGGAATTAAAGTGCCGAGAGGACAAAAAGCAAAACAAGTTGTATTAGATCATTTGCTCGCTACAGAGCCTGCTTTTCATATTGAATATACAAAACATGGAAACCCAAAACCAGAATCGTATGATAGAGCTGATGCAATTGTGATTGCTAAAGCGGGCTGGGTTTTGCAACAAAATAATAAAGAAAAAGCTTGACATTATTTACAAAAAGGTTATATTTATAGTGCGAGCAGAGTACTACACCTGTTCGTCATTTTATACTATACAGATAAAAGGAGAAATAAAATGCCAAATTTAATTCGCAGAAGTGCGCTTCCCGCACGCACAATTTCAAAGCGGGAATTTCTTACACCATTTGATGAGATCTTTAACAACTTGATGGGAGATGTATTCCCAACATTTCATCAAGAGTTTGGTGAAAACTTTTTTGCACAGGGCTCATATCCAAAATGCAATGTGTTAAATTTTGATGATCGCATCGAAATTGAGGCTGCTATCCCAGGGCTTACAAAAGAAGATGTGACAGTTGAGGTTGTGGACGGCGTATTAACGATCAAGGCCGAGAGCAACCAGCGTGCAGATGTCGAAGATTCGCAATATGTAAAGCGAGAAGTTAAACGCTCAGCATTTGCCCGCTCTTTCCGACTTGGGGATAATCTAGTCGAACAAAACATCAAAGGAGCGTTTGAAAATGGAATTTTAACCATTACACTTCCAAAGGTTCAACCAACGCAAACACAGCCAGAAGTTCGTAAAATTGAAATTCACTGATACACAGGCCCCCCGCAAGGGGGGCAATTTTTAGTTGACAAACAAAAATATAAATGATATACTTAAAAACGTCATAAAAGGAGAAAAAATGACAGCTACCAACGGTCAAAACGTGAGTGTCCACTATAGAGGCACATTGGGTGACGGAACAGAGTTTGACAACTCTAGAGTGCGTGGCCAAACACTTGATTTTACTTTGGGCTCTGGTAATATGATTGAAGGTTTTAATAACGCGATTGTCGGAATGACCGTTGGAGAAACTAAGACATTTACCCTTACAGCTAATAACGCATATGGCCCACGTAATCAGGAGGCGGTACAAAACGTACCTCGAAGTTCATTTGAACCTGGATTCGAATTTATTGTAGGAGAGATCATCCGCGGCCAAACCCCAGACGGCCCCTTTGTTGCAAAGATCCTTACAGTAGAAGATGATACAATCACTCTTGACTTTAATCACCCGCTTGCAGGTGAGGATTTGACTTTTGAAGTTGAATTAGTTTCAGCACAGCCTATAATGGCAAATTGGACACCCAAGATGAAAAAGGCAGAATTACTTGAGATTGCAAAGTCGCAAGGACTTGATGTAAATACGCGTTCAACTAAGGCGCAAATTATTGAAGCACTTTCTGCATAAAAAACCCCCGCTTCGGCGGGGTTTTTACTTGACAAACACTTCTTGTTGTTGTAATATGAGGGCTAATGAACAAGAAAGAAGCAAAAAAAATACTACATGAGACTTTTGGCAAATATTACGACAAAGGTAGTGAACTTCTTTTTACGTGTCCTTCGTGCCGCCATCACAAGCGTAAATTCTCTGTTAATCTCAATAAAAATGTTTATAAGTGTTGGATTTGTGATTATAGGGGTCGTAATATTAG
>TARA_R100000805_G_scaffold18940_2_pt1 | contig 10723 bp, 4 predicted proteins | sample TARA_R100000805 | Tara Oceans TARA_R100000805 (sample SAMEA2622832) | marine metagenome | biome: marine biome (ENVO:00000447); feature: surface water layer (ENVO:00002042); material: "saline water (ENVO:00002010), including plankton (ENVO:xxxxxxxx)" | depth 5 m
ATAAAGAATCTAGAGTTGTTCCAAACCATTCCTCTATGTCTTTCCTTTTCATAGTGTAGTAAGTATTCTAAACCGTCAACTGCAGAAGTAGGAGCAGATAATGCATTTTGTTTTTCTCTTTTTACATTACCAGTCCAGAAGTTATCCGGCTTTCTCTCGTATCCAAAACGACCAAGCTTACGGATTCCAAATCCATATCTATAATCAAAAGGATGTTTGATAGTTACATCTATTACTTCTGGTACATCATATAAACTTCCACCTTCTGGAGGTCTAACAAAAAAAGACTCTTGCTCTACTTGAGCATTGTTAATATCTCCAGCTACGTAAATAGTTCCGTATTTAAAGATCTGTTCGTATATAGATTTGAAAATGTTCTTCTTTTCTTTTTCTACTTGACCGTAGGTTACAAAAGAACATAATAAGAATATTAAGGTAAAGATGTAAGTACCTCTTTTATAAGTATAAGAATCTCTCATTTTTATTTAGTGTTTATTATCAGAGAGAGTCAGCGAGCTGCTGTTACTATATAATTGGAGATTCTATACTAAATTTTGGTATTCTTTGGAACTTTATTACTACGCTGACTATCTTTGATATCTAAAATTAATATTATCTGGCAGATAATCTCATATTCGCACTAACATCATACAAATATAAACTATTTTGGCTTACATTGTCAAATGAAAAACGAGAAATTATGAACTTATCTACAAACCTCTTTTTAGTAAACCAGTCTTTATTAACATTTAAGTTACTAGTTATTAGTTCTAAATTACTGTCTATGAAGGGATTGTCAGGATTAATAACAATATCTCGGAACTTATTAACAGACCAAGTGCCTTCTGTATTAAACATATTAAAATTACGTATATCTTCTTGGTTTGTTGAGGTTTTCCTCACTAAATCAAGATTACCAGAACACTGATACGAGTTATATATTAGTAAATCAGTAATAGTACTATTATATAAGTGTGCTCCGTTTGATGCTGTAGTCTTAGATATCCAGTTGACCGTTGCATACATTTTACTACGATCCGGCTGTTCATTAAATACTGCATCTACAAAACTTGCATATGTTTGTTGTGTACCTCCTACTTCATAAAACCTTGCATATTTAGTAGGTATATTGTGTTTATATATTTCATCGTAATTCATTGAATATAATACATTACGAGTGTTAGTCATTAGATAAGGGGTGTAATCATGATAAGAAATCCAAGCTTGTGTATCTAACGAAAAAGATAATGTCCAACTATTATCTGTAAAAAAGGTAGCTAGCTGTGCTGCAGTTATAAGCTGTAGTACTTTTTTACCATTAACTGTTGCAACAACATAGTACTGTCCTTGATTAAGAACTAGTTGACCGTCTGATAATGTATTTATATTAGTTGGCATAATTAAAATGTAAATCCGAGATTTTCCATCGCGGTTTTTATTAAGTTTTTATAATATCCTGTATTAGGTGCACCTGAACCTCCATCATTATTAGGAACTACATCAAATGTAAATCCTACATTACTTACACCGCTTAGTCCTCCAGCATTGTATACTCCTGTTCCATCTTTTACTGCTGTTAAATACTGCTTAAATGCTAAGTTTTCTCCAGTTGTAGAAGTAGCTACTTGGAATACGTTAGCTCTATAGAAAGCGGCATCGCTTGAATTTAAGTTTGTTATAGTTGTTTTTAGATTGCCGATATCTGTGTCATGCTGACTAGTAGTAGAAGTAGTATTAAAGTTTGAAGCCGGATGATAAACACCATTTGCTTCATCTTGAAATGCAAACATAATTACTTTTGAAGCAGATGGATACGGATCACTAGCTCCTGTACCAAAGCCTGCACCTCCATTATTTAAACAGTGCCAAGTTCTTTCTACAGGGTTAGTACTTAAATCTGAATAGTCTCTTATTCTTACTTTAGAATCATATGCATCTTTTCCATTAGTTGTTGTATTTGTATTTCCTTGAGCTTCTGTTTGACCTGTAGCATAAAAGTCTTGTAATAGTTTTCTAAGTCCGTGTTGATTACTATAAGGAGCATTCTTCATAGCATTTAAATCATCTTCTGTAGTACCCATGGATCCTGAATCATCAAAGAAAATATCTATGTAAGTATTTTCATCTACTGATAAAACTCCTAAGTCTACAGTTGCAGTAGTGCTACAAGAAGCTTTAGATACGCTATATGAGAATGATCCAGTTGTTGCTGCAGTACTATTGTGTGTAAACTTAACAGAATATGTTCCTGGTTGACTTTGTCCATTAGTACCAGAAGTTGACTTAGTAAGAGTACTACCTACAACTAAAGAAGCATTGTTGTTATTATTATCAGTAAGTGTTCCTATTACATTATTGCTGCTATCTACTGGTAATCCTGTTATCTTGTATATCTCATCAACTCCTGAGACAATAGATCCATAGCTATCATTGTTAGATAATACTATATCTGTACTACCACCATTAGTAATACCTGCAGCACTATCATTAGCTAATACAGGACAATCTAATACTTTTACTGTAACAGCAGATCCTATAATATCAGCTGCATTTTGTATTGTTATTTGATTATTATTATCATCTAATCCTCCATCTTTAGTAACTGCAGTAGCAGTAGCTATAATTGTTTCATCCGGTGTAAGTTCAATAACTTGATCAATAGTTAAAGTTGCTCCTTCTATTTCAGCCTCTATTGCTCCTGTAGGTATAACAATTGTAGTTCCAGGTATTCCTGCTTGATCATAAGTACCAGAGTATGCAACAGTAACTGTTAGATCTCCGTCTTGTGGTTCGCTAACAACTGCTTTTAAGACAACCTTTTCACCTTCAAACTTATTAACTCTAGATCCTTTTCTACCAACCCACTCTAGATAAAGTGTAGGCTTACTAGGACACAACACAGGATCTAAGCTTGGAGCTACATAGCCTTCATGAGTGCTAACGTTAGGAACAGTTTCTATTAGCTCTCCGTATTGATCTAATACTTGTAAGTTTTGGTAAATTACAAAACCAGTTGGATTACCATCACTGTCTAACTGACAAGCAGGATCTACTGCTAAGAAGGTTGTAGGAACCTGTACATCAGTTACTAGTGGTACATTTAGTTTTAGATCTTTTTTAGTTAGTAATATTCTATTATTTAATTCGTCAAATGCAGTAACATATCCAGAGCCTCCTAAATTAAAAGGAGTGTCTGTACTAGGAGTTGTAGTGTTTTGGAAAGATAGATTATCTCTAAACCACTGTCTTAACCCAGTAGAAGATATTTCTTGTAATTTATTATTTACTAAAAATACTTTGCCTTGTTCTTCATCCACAAAGCTATATCCAGCCTTGCTTATAAGAATAGAAGAAAGATGCTGTGTACCTGCATATCCGTTTTCTGATGTTATAAGCTCTGTAGGAGCAAACTGAAATATATCTCCAGTACCTAAAGTTGCTTGAGCTGTGTTAGTAGCTATAACATCTTTAGTTGTAGTTTTAAATATAGAATGTTCGTGATGTATAATTAACTCTTTTCCTATTCCTTCTAAGTTAACTAGGTGACCACGGTTTTTTACCATTTCATAAAAGTCATTTGATCTAAACTCTTTTAAGCTCATTGTTTTATCTTCTTGAGCAAAAGGCTGACTTCTTATAATTCTATAAGGAAACTTACCTAAAAATAAGTCTCTGTTATCATAAGCAGTTAATACATTATAATTATTTAATGAACTATAATCTTGATTATATGTAATACTATTTGTATTATCTATATCTGTACTTCTTCCTCTATAGTTATGGAGTGCTTGTTTCTTTTGATCTAGTCTACTATTTATTGTAGTAGTTTCTCCCGAATTTGTTAAAGATCCTACACCACATCTAGGATAATAACTATCTTTAAAAACTTCAGTTGCAGCATGTCGTAAGGCTACGTTAGCTGCAGTATATACAGGGAAGAAGAATATATTTTTAACTCCGTGTAGTTTATTAGAAGAAGACCATATTTCTGCATCTTTACCTTTAGAGTAGTATGCAGGTCCTGTTAGTCTTACACCGTACATTCCTGTAAATGTATCTCCACCGTATATAGGTCCAGTATCTAAGGTTATACTTTGATTTATTTCTATTTCTAATTTTTGATTATCTGTAAGTTTAAAGTAGTTTTTAGTTGCTATAAACTTTTGATCATAAAAGCTATTATATAAATTAGTCTTATATGATTTTAAATCAACTAGGTTATATTTAGGTCCTTGTATTTGGTCTACTATTTGACTACCAGTTTCTGTTTCAAAGTTAGATTTTATTTTTCTCCACCCCATAGGTTCAGTGTATGTAGTAATATTAGTATTACTATCAACACTACTACTTAAGAATCCTGTATGATGATTTATTTCACTCCAGTTATTTTCATTATCATAATGTACAATTGTTGCATGTAAACACTCTTCAGAAAAAGTATTGTTTACAGTAACACTCTTTTTAGTAACAACTGTATCTCCAGGAACATACCCTATATCTTGCAGCTGTCTTAATTTATAGTAATGATTAGATGCTAAACTAAAACTTGGGTTTCTTTGTGCTGTTGTAGAAGTACCATATCTATTCCATATTTGATTATATCCTGCTTGTAGTATAGTATCTACAGTATTATTTTTTCCTGTAGTTGTAGAATTCAAAAAGAATGGATCACCTCCACCTGCTGCTGTTGCTGTATCAGCAGTATCTTTACCTGCATCTAATTGATTAGCGTTTGTAATAGTATTTAATCTAACATCCGTATACTCACAAGATCCTAACTCAGCTACTCTTTTTATATAAGCTCCTTGTACATTTGGTTTAAAGTTTAACACATTAAATCCATGAAATCTAAATGATGACGGATTTATTTTATGTTGTTTACTAAAGTCATTACCATCCATTGTAAGACCCTCTTGACTCCAGTCTGAAGATGTATACCCAGACCCTGTATCTCCATATTCATTAGTACTTGTTAATCTTAGATTGCCCATAGGTATCAAGTGACCTGCGTATGATCCTTCTTCATCTGGGAATAAAGCATGAGGAGCTCCATGAAATGCAATTGACTGATCAAACGTTTGTGTATTTTTTGCATCTCTTTCTGCATAGAAGAATTGATACCCTTGTATATCTTTTGCTAACTCTCTAGGTATTTCTATATTATTAAATCTAATACCTAGTACAGCTGTATACATAGAGTACGGACTATATGTAGGTTCTGGGAATGTATATTTATAAGTTAAGAACTGTAAATCATATTCATAAGCTATTCTAGTAGGTGTTGTAGAATTAGTATGAGATACAGAACCAAGTCCTGTAACTGTAGTCTCATGATAAAACTGTAGTATATCACCTGTATTTAAAGTAATAGCAACAAAGACATCAGGTCTAAATACATTTTCTACATCTTCTGATAAAAAGTTTCCTCCTAGTGTAGAAGTAGCTACTTTATCTCCAGATGCTTTTAGTGTTCCTTGGTTCGTCTCTGTATTTTTAAATACGTCTGTTCTTTCCCATGTTGTTTCATCGTCAGGATCCCCTCTTCTAAGTTTTCTTATACCTGATATTACAATCTGTCTTGGTTTCTTTTCGTCTCCAGATGTGTACGAGCTTTCTACTAAACATCCAAACTTACCACTGATATATAAGGTATGAGGACCTACTGCAGTATAAGTATAATTATTATTACTAAAGAATCCATCAGGAGTATTACCTGTTTTAGTTGTAGGAAATTGAGAATTACCAGTTAACGGAGCCTGAGCAACCGCATTAGCCAAACCAGAAGGACCTGTGTGAAAAGACTCAAAAGTTACTGGAGCAAGAGTACTAGTAGAAACAGAAGTAGTTGCGTTAGCAAAATTAGTTTGTTTTACTTGTCCGTTACCTACAGCTCCATAAGGTTGAGATGTTATAAAACTAGGCTGTGTATAATTACCTAAAGAAGCAGAAAAGTTATACTCAACGTCTTTTCTAATTGTTTTTATACCATTACCATTAAGAGTAGAATCACTTACTTGATTACTAGTACTAGACCACCAGTTAGGTATAACTGTAAAATTACCTACACCTGTATCACCTGATCCTTGTATTATATCTAAATGTTGTAGATTCCATTCATAATAATTATAAGGTCCTCTTGCTCTAGGGCACTTTGCATTTTTTCCTTCTCCCCATCTACGTGCGTACGCTTGTGTTTTTGGTGTTCCTGGACCACATAGCTTACCATTTCTACAGTGTTTGTGATACCAATGACCCATAAAAACATTAGATGCGTAATACTGAGCATCCCCTCCATTTATATATTCATAAGACTGCTCTGTTCTCATTGGGAGTTCAAAGATATCTCTTTCGAATCCACATCCATCTTTATTCATTTTAGTTCCTTCATACTCATAATCAAGTCCATCTGCTAATCTATCAGTATTTCTAGGAGTTAACATGTTAGGATACAAATCTTTTATAGCATTAGTACCATCAACAATATTTTGAGGAGGTATATTACTATGTTGCCAGTCTCCCCTTCTTTGATCTCCTGATATTTCTATTACAGGATCGGTAAGATAATGAGAGAATGCTCCTCCTGTATCTGTAAAATCTCTAGGATCTAGAGACTGAGCTAGGAAGTAATATCCCGGAGCAGCTTGTCCATTACCAGAAGCAATATATAAATACAAGTGATGATAAACTCTTTGTCTATTATATAAGTGATTGTGAGCAGTACTTTTACTTAAGTCATTACTTCCTTGACTCATGTATTCTTCTTCGTCACCTACAATAGAAGGTCTAAGATCCATCATACAACTATCCATGTATGCAATAACAACTAAATGTCCAACTCCTGTTCCACCTGGAGGTATACTATTACCATCAGCATCTTGTTGAATAAAAGTTGTATTCAATCCATTCATTGTTTCGTATCCAGGAAACTTATGATGTCTAACAGGAGTACCTGCACTAGATCCAAAAGTGGTAGGATCTCCAGGATATAACTCTGTTGCATTAGACCAGTAACCCATTTTACCATCTATCCTAGCAGTTTCTCTTGTATGAAACCATTTTATATTTTTGCTAATACCTAAATCATGTTGAAATATATCTTGATATTGTATTCTATCAGTGCTTGTAATTGTCCCTTCTGTTACATCTCCTAGTACAATATCTTTTAGTTTAATATCTTCATCTACAGTAACAGGTGATAAATAATTACCATTAGCATCTTCTAACGACACTGTAACCTTTTCTTTATCTCTACCCGGTATGTGGTATGCACCAGACCAAGTACCATCATTATATAAGAATGCAATGTAAAAAGCATAAACTTCATCAGGTCTAAACCCACGTTTATTATATACCATTAACTCATCTTTGTAAGATCCTCTTACAGAGTTAACATCTATATAATCTCTTGTCCATGTTGATTGTATATTCATGGCAAAAGGTTGATAGTTAAAATCTTCGTGAGATGTTAGGTTACCTAAAAATAGTTTACTGTCAAAGTATGTAATTGTTTTAGCAGTAGAGTAAGTATCATTACCTATACTTATATCCTCTAGAAGAAGATCTATACTTGTTTCTCTTCCAGAATATGTAATAGTAAGTCCTTCATCTGTATCTTCAGAGTCAGGTGTATTTACAGTAGTAGCTCCACTAGATGGTATATCATCATCTGATCCATCTAAAAGGTTTAATACAGAAGCTATTTCTATTTTTTGTACTAACTCACTTGTTGTATTACCTCCTATTTTTTTATAAACTGCAAAAAGTAAATACTTATATCTTAAGTCAACATTAGTTACTTTAAATCGTATAGACTTAGAGCTTGTAGTATTTGGTTCTGCTCCATCATACATTGATACTAACTCAAAGTTATTTTGCATATCTTTTCTGTATGATCCTGTTAACTCTAAAGTAGAATTAGTAACTATTATAGGACCATCTAAAGGAGTAAAATTAGTTCTACTACCATCTTCTAATTCATAAGCAAAAGACAGAAAATAAGCACCTGTTTTTAAAGCTCCTCCGTTATCTACTACTTCTTTATATACAACTACAGGTCTTTTATACTCAGGGAATATGTACATTAATACTATTTCCTTTTCATCTATTATTTTTTTATTAGCATCAACTGAAAAAGGTAGTTTATCTATATTAAGTATTTTAGGTTGTGTTTTATCATCTGTAAAAGCAATTATAATTTCTTTATTAAAATTTAAAACATAAATACCTTTCATAAAAGAATCAGATCTAAACTTAAGTGAATCTGATTTTAATATAGTAGTATATACTCCATCTTTTGACAGTCTTCCTATTTCTGACTCATATGCTATAGTAGTTACAGTGCTTTGTTGTATAGGAGTTATTGTAAGATTAGATGCAACATTATCACTATCAGTAGAAGGCGGAATACTAAAAGTAAAAGTTAAGTCAGCATTAGTACTATATTGAATGAACGAGCCTCCGTTTATAGTAACATCATGACTTGCAATAGTAGAGTCCTCAGCTATTGTCTCTTGCATATTTATTACTTGTTCCTGTGCTGTACCATTACTATTTATATATGCAACAGTAAGAGTACCCGACATAGTATTAGGAAAAGTTATTGTTACTTTAGCTAAAGCAGTACTAGTTGTTTGTGTAGCATCATCATCATCTCTAGAAAATAGTATGATTTCATCATTAATAATAGGAATAGATCCTACTATCTTTTTATTTAAATCATGCACTTTGTCAAAACCCAGTTCATTTACAAGAGCTCCTTGTACTTTGTTAATGATCATATTCCTAGCGTTTGGATATGTACCCAACAGCTGATCTATAGGATCAGTATCTTTATAAAGCCCTTTACTTAGTTTCATTATTTAAGTATTTGTTCTTGAGTTTGTGTTGCCATAAAGAAATCTCTATGATGATTAATATTAGGTATTAACCTGCACCACATATTTTTAAATGCTTCTACTTTGTCTACTGATGGATAAGCAAGATCATTACCAGCACTGACACAGTATTGACCCCATTTAGCATCAGCAAAAGCCCAGTCAAACTGAGGATGTTTATATCCACCCATCAGCATTTGTCTAAGAACATACCACTCTAATGCTTGTTTAACATATACATTATCAGGAACCATAGGATATCCTTCTTTATCTGTAGGATAGGCACTGTAATGTATTTTTAGCTTACCATCCGGAAAGTTTGTTTGTATAGCCCCGTTGTTTATAAGATAATAATCTCCTCCATAAGGACTATTTTGTGTTTTACGTAATGTCAGACCGCTTTGATTATTACTTGTATTGTTTACATCTGTTGTATAAGCAGAAGTAAAGGTAGAGCTGTCTGTACCATTAGGTGTCATGTTTGTTGTTCTTGGTGCATTTGGTAAATCATATCCAGCTGTATCTCCACCATAAGCTAAGGCAGATCCATTATATTCAACTTGATTTATCCATAATAAATCATTAGGTAATATAGCTTTATGACTACTTATTGTTAGTTCTGTTGCTTTTCTTTCTGTAGTAGATACATGTCCTATAAACTCCAAAGCTTCTCCAATCCACTCCATAGCATCTAGAACCCAGCCTTCATCATTGATTCTTAGGTCTCTAAATATTTTAGAGATAACATGTTTTGCACTTGTGTGTTTATAATTCATTTTTTTACATAGTTTAAGAATGCAAATTCATCCTGGTTTAACTTATTTGACAGTGCACGTTTTATCCCATTAGGTCCACTAGTAGGAGAAAACTTATACACACTTTTATTAGGTACTTGACATTTTGCTTTAGTCCAATACCAGCGAAACCAATGTTCGTCAGTATAATACACTACTTTATCTATTCCTTGTTCTTTGAGTTTTTTAGTCTCAAAGTAATTTACACTTTTCTTATCAAAGTTTCTTTCTATTCTACGTATACTTATTGTACCTAATCTATGTCCCATATAAAACTCTTTACCATCTAATACTTTGTTAACAATCTTTTTGTTAAACTTTGATATTATATACTTAAATAGAGTATATGTTACATCTGTATCTGGGTTCTTTTTTACAAAGAACTTATACATGTCTTTTGCTCCGTATCTATTCATCTGGTTGTACTTCTTCGTTATCATTTACCGGGTTTTCTACTCTATATTCACCAGATAATATAGATTGAGTTATCTGTTGTACCATATCCATAGTACAAGGAAACTCCATATCATCATTATAACATGGTTCTCCTAGATACGTAAATCCTCTTAGAGAGTCTACGTCTTCAAATATTGCTCTAACAAAAAGCTTAGGCAATACATAACTAGATCCTAAAATAGAATCTGAGGTTGGTATATTTAATGTATATATTCTATTATTTTGATGAAAGTATTTAGGAGCATTTGCTGTATACTTAGTAAACGAAGAATAGTTTTGATTACCAGGAGTTATAGGAATTAATGGTATTTTATCTACAGTTTTTTGACTTGCATCAATATCTCCAGTAGGTCTTATAGTAATTATAACATCTACAGTACCACCGATAGTGGCTTTTGGTATTGTTAAAGTATCTAATGCTGCGTAGCCTGACCCTCCATTAGTTATAGTAATAGCAGTTACTGCATTGCCACTAACTGTTACAGTTGCTGTAGCACCTGTTCCTGATCCACTAGTTGTAGTAAGAGGAACAGTACCGACATTTCCATATACACCATCAGTAGCATCTGTTGTATTTGTAGTAATAGATCCTAGTAACTC
>TARA_R100000805_G_C3625991_1_pt1 | contig 10488 bp, 6 predicted proteins | sample TARA_R100000805 | Tara Oceans TARA_R100000805 (sample SAMEA2622832) | marine metagenome | biome: marine biome (ENVO:00000447); feature: surface water layer (ENVO:00002042); material: "saline water (ENVO:00002010), including plankton (ENVO:xxxxxxxx)" | depth 5 m
AAGAGGTAAACAGTCAGAATGGTTTATGACTATCGATTGGAAAGAACATTTAAATAAAACAACCAACGAAGTTAAAAAGTTAGTAAATTTAGAGGAAGAACCAAAATTTTGGAATAAATTTTTAAATGAGTATATGCGTTTACATAATCATTTAAAAAAGAAAGCTGCGTAATGGGAACACTATTAAAACTATCACCACCATCTCCTGGTATAGTAACTGAAGTTTCAGACTATCAGGCACAAATGAGATACACTGACAGTGATTTAATTAGATTTAGAAATACTTTTCCTGAAAAGATTGGTGGATGGGAAGAAAGAACCGCATCTGTTGGCGCAACTATTAATGGAACTATTCGTTCCATACTGTCTGGTATTACTGATGCAGGACAACGATGGGCTATGTATGGAACTAACACTCACGTATATTTAGAAAATGGGCAAGCGATACATGATGTCACACCATTTAGAACAGCAACTAATACACTAACAAATCCTTTCACAACAGGCAGTGCAGGCACAAATACTATAACTGTAACATGGGCTTCACATGGCATAAGATCCACTAGTCCTCCATCAAGAGTAATTTTTTCTAGTATAGCAAGTGGAACAGTAGATGGGGTGACAATAGCTGTAGGTGAATATTTTGCCACAGTTGTTAATACTAATACATTTACCATAACTCCTGTTGCAGGAACGGGGGCATCAATATCAGGCACTGCTAGTTCTGGTTCTACAACTGGTGGTGGTTCTGTAGATATTAGGGCATTAACAAACAATGGTCCTGATGATAGTACCTTGGGTTTTGGTTGGGGTGCGGGCACTTATGGACTTAGTACATGGAACACGGCTAGAAGCACGGGAATTACACAAGACACTAGAGTATGGTCTTTTGATTTATTTGGAGAAGACATTGTAGGATCCACTGGAGATGGTACAGAAGAAATATATTATTGGGATGTGACTAATCTTACGTCAAGAGGTGTTACTCTTTCCCAATATGTTGCAAGCATAGGTTTACCTACTACTGGAATTCCTCAAAAGGTTGGAAGAGTATTAGTATCTACACCTGACAGACATCTAATTGCTTTTGGTTGTGAACCTGAAGGTAGTTCTGATTTTGATCCATTAACAGTTAGATTTGCTTCTCAAGAAACTTTAAACATATGGAATGCTGACGAATTAAATTCTGCAGGTGATCAAAGATTAGGAACAGGTTCTACAATAGCAGCAGTTAGAAAGTCAAAAGGACAAATGTTAATATGGACAGATCAAGATCTTTATGGTATGCAGTTTATTGGACCACCGTTTACCTTTTCATTTAATCAGCTAGGAACAAGATCAGGAGCTTTATCTATAAACTCCGTATCAACAGTAGAGGGTGTAGCCTATTGGATTGGTGAAAACAATTTCTATGTATACGATGGATCAATTAAAGTATTACCATGTCCAGTACATAATCTCATATATGGTGGTTTAAGACCTGATTCTAATATAAAAGAAAAAATTAGCATGCTACAATCACAGAAAGTATTTTCTGCACAGGTAGCAAAATATAATGAAATATGGTGGTTTTATGGAGCTGATGTTACTAATATAGACACAGGTGTTACAACTATAGCAACAGATATTAATAGATATGTAATTTATAACTACGTTGATCAGACTTGGTCAATAGGACAAGCATTAAATAGAACAGCTTGGGAAGATAGCGATGTATTTGATACTCCAATAGCTGCAGATATAAATGGAGATATTTTTAATCAAGAAACAGGATTCAATAACAATGGATCTGCAATGACTTCATTTATACAAACAGGATATTTTAACGGAGATCAGAACGGAGATCAAGTTTTCTTTATGGATAGAATAATACCTGACACAACTTTTGCAGCAGGCAATACTATTAAAACTGAAATAAATACTAAGAGATATCCAAACGACGCTAATGTTATAACTAAGGGTCCTTTCTCAATAACTTCTACTCAAGGTAAATTAGATTTTAGAAGTAGAGGCAGAGCATTCCAGGTTAAAATATTTAGTGATGCAGTTGATACTCAATGGCGTTTAGGAACTTGGCGTGTTCGTGGGCAACCAGATGGGACAAGATAATGAGTTTATATAGTAAAGGAATATACCCACAATTAACCGAAGAAGAAAGAGTAAATAAAACTATTCTTGCTAGAACGTATGATGCTTTAATACAAGCATTAACACTAAGAGACAATTCTCTAAGCCCAATACCAAGACGTTTAGCAGATGATACAGAACAAAAATCTATGAATTGGTTTTTAGGATAATGGCAATAAAATATGAAATAGTAGGAAAATCTTTAACGTCTACTTCACAGACTAGTTTATTGACAGCTCCTGCTAAACAACAATTAATAATAAAATCTATTAGGGTTTCAACTATGGGAGTATTTACTCCTTCAGTGACCTTTGAAGTAACAGACAGTTCAGCGTCTGCAACATACACAATTGAACGATTAAAAGTATTAGTGGGGAATCAAACTATAGAGTTATTAACTCACCCGTTGATATTAGAAGAATCAGATATATTGAAAGTAACTTCTACTTCCACAGATCAGCTAGATATTGTAATCAGCTATATGGCAGTAGCTCAAAATGAATAAGGGTGCCCCCTTGCAAATAGGGGACATATAAGGTATAATATAACAATGGATAACAGCCAAAAAATGGACGTTACAGGTCCAATACAACCTAATGATATTGTAATGCGTGCCTCTGAGATTGGGCAAAGTATGCCTGGTATCGGAGCTTTAGCCTATAAACAAGCTAGAAAAGGGGCACAAAAAGGAGTCAAGGGTATACACATGATTCCTGAATCTAATAATCAAAACGTAGATTTTATGAATATAGCTAGGCAAAATGTAAATGCACAGCTAACTGGCATGGCCAATGCAGTCGAGGCAGCTTCAGCTCCTCCTGGTCATATGCTGGCTTTTATTACACCACAAGAAGCAGGTATATTGAAACTACTTGGAGGTAGTGGTGAAATGACTGAGTCGGGTGTTCCTTCTTTTAGGCCTACGCCATCAGATACAAAAAAGAATACTGAGAACAGGAGAGAAAAAGACGATACTAAAAATAGAGATGGTATAAGCAGTCTTGATAAAGCTATGCGAAGAAGACCTGATGCCTTTGCAGCAGCAGATGTAGCAGCAGCAACAGATAGAATTACAGCTGCAGGAGGAAGTTTAGCTGATGAATTTGGAAGAGGTGGAAGAGATACTAAAGAACGAATAGAAAATTTAGGAATGACTCAAGCAGAGATTGATAAAGAATATGGTACACAAATGATGGCAGATAAAAGTTTAGCTGTCAGAGATATGATGACAAAAGCTTCTGGCTATAATCCAGATATAAAAGGGTATGATAATCCTTTTAATCAAGGCATGAGCTTAGATGTAGGATACGGTGCATACGATAAACTTATAGGCAAAGGGTATACACCACAAGAAATAGCTAGAATGAAGTTTGATCAAAGTAAAGGGTTATTAGGAGATATGAAGTTTAACGCTACTTTAGATGGAAAACCTGTTGGAGCATTTAATATAAATAAAGCAGGAGGATTTCTCGATAATGTATTTGGTAGAGGTGGTTTTACTTTTACTCGTGATTACATGGATCAAGGGAACCGTGGAAGAGATAGAGATAACAGAAGAAATTTTGTAGAAGAAATGATTGACCAAGAAGTGGGCAGTGGTGCTGGTGAAACTGGCGACTACTTAGATCCGAGTGAAGCGTACTTACCATCAGATTATACTAGTGATAGAATAACAGAAGGTGACTTAGTTCCAGGTCGAAGAAGATTTATGTTAAGAAAAGATGGTAAAAAAATTCCTGAAGGTGATAATTTAACTTTAGATGAAATAAGAAACTACGCAATGGTGGGCGGTTTTAATTTATTAGAACCATTTAGTGAGTACCAAGCAAGACGAAGACAATATTATGGTGCTCCTGATTTTGGTCAAGGCACAGACTTTGACTACTCTGGTTCAACAGGAGGCACAGGAAACTAATGGCTTTATTTGATTTTTTATTTGGTGGTGGTCAATCTGCTCCTGCAGTTCAATCATCAGGAATTCAAACCACTGATATACCTACATACGTAGCCCAACCTTCAGCTCAATTAATTGGTGCGGCAGCAGATGTTGCATCTGAAGATTATGTATCTTATGCGGGTCCAAGACTTGTTGGACTAAGTCAAGCAGAACAAGATGCAATTGCTCAACAAAGAGAACAAGCAGGAGAAGGTTATGAGGCGGCAACAAGAGGTATTACAACGTTAGGCGGCGCTGGTCAATTTTTATCAGGTGATGCAGGTACTAGAGGTTTAGTACAAGGAGGCGTTAACTTATTAGGGCGAGGTGCATCAGGCGTATCAGGTGCTGAAATACAAAATTATATTAATCCATATGTAACTCAAGCTTTAGATCCTGCGGCAGCAAGATTACGTGAAGAATCGCAAAGACAAACTATGGCTGATGCAGCTAATGCTGCACAGGCTGGAGCTTTTGGCGGTAGCAGGCAAGCAGTACTTCAAGGTATTAGAGGTAGAGATTTATCTAGAGGCATCAGTGACCTATATCAAAAAGGATATGCAAGTGCTTATGACTCTGCTTTGAAAGCCGCACAAGATGATAGAAAACGTCAAGTGCAAGCAGGAACATCTATGAGTAGTTTAGCAAAAGCTTCAACAGGCGCTGCTGATTCACTACGTAACATTGGATTAGCAGAAATTACTGGCGCAGCCACTAGACAAACTTTAGGTGCTGCAGACGTTGCTTCTCAACTAGGAGTGGGGGCACTAGAAAGAGGAATAGATCAGCAAGCTTTAGATATAGCATATAGTGATTTCTTAAAAGAGCAATATTACCCTAAAGAACAATTAACATTTATGAGTGGTATTTTACAAGGGGCACCGTATCCTGTAACTACGTACACTCAAGCAACCGCACCAGGACAAGAAGGTCCTAGCGGATTCTCTCAACTATTAGGCTTTGGACTTAACGCAGCTAGTGTAGCTGGTGGTCTAGGCTGGACACCGTTTGGATAAAATATGGCAGAAAAACCTAAATTTGATTATTCTCAAGATACTGGCTTTGGAAAATTTTTAGAGTATGGTGACTTTCTTGGAGAAGATAGTATTTACAATCCTCTTAATATAGGAACAGCTTTGTATGATCTTGGTGCTGTCCCTATAAATAAAACATCAGAATATTTTACTGGTTACAATCCTGGCTTATCAGGTACTAGGTTCTTTGGTAGAAAAGATAAAGATCCAAACATAGCATATTTTTTTGGGGCAGAAACTGACGCTACTCCAGGTTATTTAAGTTATGAAGAAAGAATGCAGCTGGCAAGGGAAAACGCAGAACGAGAGGCGGACATATTTCAGAAAAGACAAGATCAAATGCAAAAAAGGAAATTTGAAAAAAATAATCCTAAACCAAAGTTTGATACTAACATTGACAATTTTATTATTAATCAAGAAAATGCCATGGACAAATTTAGAGATCCAGACTACAAACCTGCTGATCCATTTCAAGTTGCTGGAGAAAAATCTTTTAATCCTGCAAGACTAGAGATAGGTAACATGAAATTAGATCAAGCTATTTTTGAAGATAAAATGGAAAAAGGTCTTAGAGAATTAAGTGATATATCTAAAAAGAAAATGGACGAGAAAGATTTAAAAGATAAAGAAGCTGCAGCTAAACTTGCTAAACAAGAAGCTTATGAGTCAAAAAGTTTCTTAGAAAAAATGTTTGATAAAGATGTTAGAGAAGGTGAATCTATTTCGAATGCCGATAAAACTTTTGCTAGTATGAATGCAATAAGTAGAAGATTACTAGAGCCTAGAAATCCTGGAGAATATCGTAGCTTCCTTGGAGATATAGCATTAGGATTAGATGATGCAGGTCAAACAATAAAAGCTTTAGAGACAGAAGCTGAAGACAGGGCAACGGATGCGGCGGCTGCAAATTTAGAAGCATTATTTAAACAAGCACAAATTAATGAAGCTACAGCACGAACAAGCAAGACGATGGCAGACGAACAAAAAGTTTATGCAGATATGAACTTAGACCAGGCAAAAGAATATAGAGCAGGTCTTACTGATGCAGCTAACATAGCTGTAGACCTTAGACAAGCGTCTTTACTTGACCCAAGTAAAGATCAACCTTCAGATCTATTAACAAATGATGCTAAGAACGCAATGATAGTAGTTCAAGGTGAAAAGGGATTAAAGCCAGGAGATGCAAAATACGCTGAAGCAGTTGCCGCTGAACTAATAAAAAGTTATGATTTAAATCAGAAACAAGCAATGTTAGAAGCGTTAAGCTTTGAATACATTCAAATGGTTGAAGATCCAGATTTAAGACAACAATTAACCGATATAAAAAATTCTCTTGTTATGAGCATGGCGGGGGCAATGGGCTCTGGCGCTTCAGATAATGAGGTGCCTTTTAACGAACAAGTATTAAACAAAAACAAAACCTAAGAGAGTTCGCTCTCTGAATACAATACGTAAGGAAACTAAAAGTGACAAATATTAATTATGACTTCATAGAAAGTCTAGAAGGTTTTGAGACAAGGGGTTACGTACCAGACCCTAAAGGATCTAATTCAGGAGTAACTATTGGCTCGGGTGTTGACTTAGGAGCAAGGAACATTGATGATTTAAATAAATTAAATTTACCTGAAGAATTAGTAAATAAATTAGAACCTTATCTTGGTAAACAAAAAACAGACGCTAAAAAATATCTTAATAAAAATCCATTAAATCTTAGTGACGAAGAAGCACGGCTTGTTAGTAGAGCTGTTCAATCAGATATGGCTAATAGTCTTGCAAGAAAATGGAAAGAAAAAACTGGTCAAGATTTTTCTGAACTATCAGAAAATAAAGCAACAGTAGTTGCCTCAGTCGCTTTTCAATATGGCGACCTTGCTAGTAAAACTCCTAACTTTTGGGAGCAAGTAACTTCAAATAATTGGGAAGCTGCTCTTGCTAATTTAAGAGACTTCGAGGACAAATATCCCACTCGTCGAAACAAAGAAGCAGACTTTCTTAGTCCTACACTACCTATACGCAGACCCATCGAGTCTAGACAAGAAGGTGGCCCAGTAGAAGCGGGCAAACCTTATCTTGTTGGCGAAGCAGGACCTGAAATTATTATACCAGAACAATCTGGAACCGTAATACCAAACAATCAACTACCATCACCATTTAACGCTGCTTTTGATTTTGCAGCTTTTGCCGATCAATACGCACAATTGTTTCCAGCAGAACCTGAAACTGCGCCAGTTGTTGAAAAGCCAAAAATGAAGTACATAAAGTTTGACGATCCAAAAGTACCTAGATTTGCTGTGCCTGAAAATTTATCAAAGGAAGACATGCAGAACTATATGAAGTCTCCTTTCGTTGAACAAGAAATGTTTAACAAAGGTTACTTGTATAAGTATGGTTTAGATCCTGTAAGATATGATGATCCTACAGATTTAGACGATTGGAATTTTACTGCAGGTGCTAAGTCTGGCTTTGATAATTTAAAAGCCATTGGATCTGGTGTCTTATATACTATGGCTGATTTATTTGATAATGAAGATGCTAAAGAAAAGTTTTCTAAAATGGTCGAACAGTATAATCTCGACTCAGGTGTGCATATGTTTAAAGAAGGAGAAGAGGGGCAAGTTGATTTACGTATAACCACCATAGAAGATATGTTACAAGATGAAAATAAACTTGGAGCATTTTTAGATTGGGCATCTTTTAACATGGGAGTTGGTGCAGCAACTATGCTGCCATTAATAGGGGCAGGTGTTGTTGGCGGAGGTGTAGGAGTTGCAATAGGAGCACCTACTTTATTTACAATAGGGACCTCACAAATAGGACTTGGAGGATTATCTTTCTTATTAGGTTCATATGCAATGGGTGTTGGTGAAGCGACTAACGCACAATTAGAAAGATCAGGAGATTCTAATGCAGCCATATCCATAGCCGCAGCTATTCCTTACGCTGCTTCTGAATTTGCATTTGGTGCAAGTTCTCAAATTGTATCAGCATTTGCTAAAAGAGGTGGTTTGACTGGCGTAAAAAGCCAAATGAAAGATTTAGTAAAAACTAAATTTAATAAAGTAGTTACAGATCCGTCTATTATAAAAGAAGTATCCAAAGGTGTAGCGAAAGGTTTTGCAGGAGAGGCTACCGCCGAAGGATTGCAAGAAATTATTACCTCATCTGCTGCAGAGATTGGAGCAGGTGCAAGTTTACAAGATTTGTATAGCACTCCAGACTTTTGGAAACAAGTAGGAGAAGCTGCTGCAGCTGGTGGTGTTGCAGGTTTTGGTATTGGGGCAGTGCCTGGAGCAATAAATTACGCAAAACAAAGTAGATCAAAAGTTGAAGGAGCCTTTGGTATAGGAAAAATGAATCCAACTGAAACTGAAACTATAAAGAAAACAGGAGCTACGGTTGGTGATACTGTAACCATCGAAGGAGCTTATCAAGCAGATAATCCTGAATTTGAAACAGATGGCAATCCTCCAGAGTTTACCATATTGGGTGAAACAGTTAACTTGGATGGATCAAAAAATATTGTACTAAGAAACAACACAACTAATACTATTCAATTATTAAACGAAAAAGATGCAAGTAAAGTAATTAAAGTAGAAGAAAATCAAGTTGATAAACAAGACAAGGACGTAGAACCAGAGTATTTAGAACCAGAAAATATACCTAGTGAGGCAAGATTAAAAAGAATTGTAAAAGAATTAAAAAGAAGAGGTTACAATTCTACTGAAGTAATCAGAAATGCATTGGAAGCAGATAAGCTTAAGTCTAAAGAAGACTGGAAAAGGCGAAGAAAAGAAATAGTTGAGGAACAACAGAACGAATACAGACTAGAAGCAATAGCGGGCATAGGATACAGCAAACCTGCTTTTGTAAAACCTTACGATGATGCTATGAATAAGGGAGCTATAGAATCTGGAGAAACTACAATGGATGCGCTTCTAGAAAAAGATTGGATAAATTGGAGTAACATTACATTAGATAGAGCAGTAAACAATGGAGATCCAAATGTTATAACACCAAAACAACAAGAACAATTGACTAAATTAGGATACTACAATGGAAAAAACGGTAGGGATTTAATAGAAACACATAGGAGAGATTTCACACCAGTTAAAGATAATCCTAACATTAATAGAGGTAGACAACGAATACAGGAAATTATTGATCAAGGCATTCCATATGAGCCTATGACAGTAAGTACAAGAACTTTAGTAGAAAGTCGTAGGGTGCCCCCTTTAAATCAGCGTAATGATCAAGAATTTGAAAACTTAACACAGCAACAAAAACTAGCAGACTTTGAAACTGCGAAGGTTGATGAAGAAATACAATCATTAAGATTACAAAAAAGAAATCTAGATACAAAAGATCCTACGTATAAACAAAATATAAGAGATATAAATATTCAGATAAACGATTTACAAACTCAAAAAGAAGCTAGAGTATTGCAAGCGTCAAGTGCTTTAGGAAGAATAGATGCTATAGTTGATATATTAAATAGGTTAGATATTCAAGGTATTAGGTTTAATCCTAAACAAATGCTTAGAGCTGCTTTAAAAATAGCTAAGAAACAAAAAAATCAAATAGAAATAAATGCAATACAAGGGGCACTAGATAAGGCTAAATCTGAATATACTCCACTAGTTAGATTTGGAACAGGCACTGTATTTGTTTACTCAGACATAATGGTTGATACAGCTAGGAAAGAAATAAAATTCTTAGAGAGTCAAAGAAAGGGAGGGGCAGAAGGTCTTTCGGCGGCAGAAGTTGAAGCGTTAACTGATGAGCAAAAAGCAATTTACATAGACCAGACTGAAAAGATACAAGAGTTTCAAGATATAATAGAAGTTTCTTTAGCAAAAAGAAAAGAATTAAATACCTTACTAGAAAGTTTTAACATAGAACCTTTGTTGAATTTTAAAGATAACAAACCAAGAATACCTGGCGCTCAAACAATAGAAAAAGTTAAAAAACAAATTAGACAACTAAGAAAAGAGTTATATGGGTATGATGAAAATGTGTACGAAAAAAATGTAGATACTTATTGGAGTGTCTCAAACTATCCTAATTCTTTAGATCGTCCAAAGCTATCACTTGAAGCTATAAAGTCAATGGCTGTAATTAGTGATCAGTTTCAGAAAGAGCTTAATCAACTAGGGCTAGACAATCTTAGCATTAGATTAATTGATTCTATAATGACAGAAGAGGGCACAGTATTAAACGGTAGATACTTTGGAGGTTTAGGTTTAATCGAAGTTGCTATGAATGCTACTACTCCTGTTGACAATATAGCGCTAGCAGATTCACAACGTTACACCATGCATCATGAATCAATGCATTATATATTTAATAATTTATTAACACCAAAGGAACAAAATATATTACGTGATGCGGCTC
>TARA_R100000805_G_scaffold707_7_pt1 | contig 10367 bp, 20 predicted proteins | sample TARA_R100000805 | Tara Oceans TARA_R100000805 (sample SAMEA2622832) | marine metagenome | biome: marine biome (ENVO:00000447); feature: surface water layer (ENVO:00002042); material: "saline water (ENVO:00002010), including plankton (ENVO:xxxxxxxx)" | depth 5 m
CACGGCATCGCAGTAGCCTTCGTCCATCTCGACTCCTGAGAATTCTTTGCCTGCCTGCTCGCATGCAATCAATGTCGAACCACTTCCGGTGAACGGATCAACAATATGTCGGCAGTCTTGAAGCCACCTGTCAAAGACCCACTTGACAAGCGAAACAGGCTTCTGTGTCGGGTGTATCCGATTCACCTTCTCGCTTGCTTGTGTAAACATTCTTGAAACGCCTGAGAAGTTTGTCCAAGCAAGTTCAGCGTCCATCTGATCACTGCCACCATTGTTCTTATCCCAAACGAGCCAGCACGCGGATGGTTCAAGAGCGTTAGCAAAGTAATTTGCTCCCCACCACACCATCTTTGGGGCTGTCCACATGGCAACCGCGTCAACAGCGGTGTTCGTATTTTCGTCGCCAATGATGTGTCTGTATTTGTCTTTCAAGACTCCACTCGATCGAACAGCATCCATGCCGTATGGTGGATCGGTGAATACAGCGTCGATGAGTTTGGACTTTGCAAAAGCATGAGCGTCATTTGACAGACTGTCGCCACACAGAAGTCGATGGTCGCCAAGCAACCAGATATCACCCTGCTTAGTTGTTGGATCGGACGTTACTGGCGGCACTTCGTCCTCATGCACTTCGTCAGACGGCAACCGCAGCATCTCTGCAATCTCGTCGCCTTCAAAGCCGGTCGCAAGTTTGAGTTCATCCGGCAGAGCGTCCATCAGGTCACGCAGCGTCTCGTCTTCCCACTCAGCCAACTCAGCCGTCTTGTTGTCTGCGATGCCATACGCAACGGCCTCGGCTGTGTCAAGGTTTGTCTTGGCTGCTGCTATGTGCGTCCACCCCAGTTCCTTCGCCGCGTGCCAAGTGCCGTTGCCTGCGATTATGGTTGTGCCGTTGCTATGTAGCACGATGGGCTTGGTTTGACCGAAGCGGGCAAGGCTGGCTTTGATGGCTTCAATGTTTCGCTTGTCGTGCTTGCGGGCGTTGGACGGGTCAGGCGTCAGGCTGTCGATGCTGACGGCTAACGGCTTGAGCGATTCGTGTATATCTGTCATTGCTTCCTCTTTCTTGGTCTTACCATAGCCAAACCGAACAACAGCATCGGCCCGGCGAACGGCACAATCCTATCTGGTGGATCGGGCAGAAAGCCTGCCGAGAATATTGGCATGCTGACTTCTGGTTCAAATGGCGGCAAGATGCTGCCGGGTATTGCAGTCAGCACGCTGTATCCGTCAGAGAACCCCAAGCCCGCGTTGCCTTTGCTTGGTCTTGGCTTTGGTGCTTTCGGGTTGCTGGCAACGCCTGTCGGATAGATCAACGCATCATCCTTGTCGGCCTCGCTAACTTGCAGCGTGTTCACAACTTCGGTGACTTGCGTGAAGCGGTCGAAGGCTTCCTTGCCGATTAGGGTTGACAGCACAGCCACGGCAATCGCCATTCGTTGATTGACTTTGGCAGCCTGCTGCTGCTGCTTCTCGCACTGGCTCAGGGCTTGCCGTTCGTCCTTGGCTCGCTGCTCGCACTTCGGGCAGGTCATGCAAGCGTCACCGTTTGCCCGCTGACCAACTGCACTTGGATCTCGCCTTGCACGGCCATCGGGTTTGTGTTGGTGATTCGTCGGTTGCTGTCAACGCCATTGATGCGACCGCCGTTGAGCGTGGCACTGCCAATGGTCAGCGTGGCGTTGTCTTCTGAATCTTTGAGCAGCAGTTCACCACCGTTGAGCGTCAGCGTGGTGATCACAGAACCAGAAGATATAACCTGACCAGTGCGACCGTTGCCGCTGGCGTTCACGATTGTTGCACTTGAATTGAATGCGCCAGAAGTGTTCACCGTGTTCATGGGGGCGGCTGACGTTGCACGGCTTCCGCGTCCAATCCGCACATCTGACGGCCCTGCCGCACTTGCTGTTATATCATCTGTGCTGACGTTTGCACCAATGGTCACTTGGCTTGAACCGGGCGAGACAACCAGTTCGTTGATCGTTCCACGGTTGATGGTCAGCACGCCGGTGGTGGTGTGGATGTGCATCCGGTTGATTCGTCCCGCCGAGATAGTCATCTCACGCGGCATTGCGACGATGTGCAGATCCTCGACGAACGGTCGTATGCCGATGGCACAACGGCTCGAAGCCAGCACCATTGTTGTCGCACTGATTTGCAAACTGCCGCCGCCAAGCGTGCCACCGTACGAGTCTGCCACCCGGAACTCACGCAGGTTCACCGCCTTCTGGTTGCTGTTGCCAACGTCTTGGTTGTTGCCTGCGAAGTAGACGAAGCCACCCGCAGCCGGTACGCCGTTGCTCCAGTTGTTGCTGTCGGTGTACGAGTTGTCTGTGCCTTGCCACAACGTGACAGCCTTGCCGGTCGCTGCCGCTGCGCTGCTGTTCCTGTTGTCAAGTACGGGTAGAACCATCAGACAAGGATGAACGTGTCACCGTTCGCAGGGGCCTCAGTGAGAGCGTTGACCGTGAATTTGCCACGACCGCCGCTCAGTGCGTAGTCAGTCACCAACTTCTGTTGCCCGGCAAGGTTGCCTGTGACGAACAAGCAGATGCGGTCGTTGAAGTGATCCGCTGTGGCTTCGCTTGCGTTGGTCTCGAACGCCGTAGTGGTTGGCGTGAACGAGGTATCGTCAACCGAGAAGATTGGGCAAGAGTCCATCATGGCTTCAAGCCGGTCAGCCGCAGTGCTGTCACCGCTGATCTTGACTGCATCAACAGGCTGGTTGCTTGTGCCGTCGGTGTAGTCAGACAGGTTGGTTGCACTGGTGGTGCTGTCATCAATCCGCTTGACGTTCACAGCCACGACGTTGTTGCTGTTGTCAATCGCAGCGTCGAGGGCCGCAGCCGCAGAGGCGTCACCGTTGATCTGCTTGGTGTTGACCTCAAGCACGCCGCTCGATGATGTGACGTTCGAGTTGCCAACCTGCGTGACATCTACTTGCAACGTGTCATCGTCAAGTACCAATGACTCGTACGCTTGGGTTCGCATCGCAACGCCCGAAGCCAAGACCGGCACAAAAACGTTTGCATCAACAAGGCTGATGCTGAACTGCCCCATGTGGTTCGTATTGGCACTGGTGAGTTCGAGCGCCCAGATGCCATTGGCAATGTGCGTGAAGTCGTTGTTGCCGCCACTTGCCGTCAGCGTGAGCGTGCTGCTTGTTGTGTCCTTGATCAACCGAGCGGTGATATCGCCGGGCGTCAATGAGGTCACAGGCTCGCCGCTGGTCGGATCAAGCAGCGGGCCGATTGCCACAGTGGTTGCTTCGGCTTGCTCAATCAGCCCAAGGTTCTGGCTGGTCACTCTGCCGCCTGCACCTGTACGGGCTTGCACCGAGAACGTGCCAACGACAGCCCTGACTGATTGCGAGTCGACCGTGCCAGCCACCACCACCGAGAACGTCGAGCCAACCGAGTAGAACGAAGCGTCACTGCTTGTCGTGATCGTCACCCGGTGAAAGCCGGTCAGCGAGTTGACATCAACGGTGAGCGTTGCACCAGATGTCGAGTTCGACGTTGTGCCGTCCTTGTAGATCACGACCGATCCGCTAGTGATGGTTGCAGCAGCACCGGCTTGGTCTGAGGTTGAGAAGAAGGCGTTCACCGAATCGCCTTGTTGGATATCACCGAAGTTGCTCATGCTTGTACTAAGCCTCCATCAATCAGGCCGGATGAGATTCCGTATTGCACGCGGTATCCGGGAGCCGCTGACTTGTACGGGTGGTCGCTTGGCAGGTTGGCTTCCAAGCCGTATTTGTGAGCCAGATACCCTTCGATCTTCTGGCGTTCGTTTGTGTCAAGAGTCGCACCGCCGACCAGTACTTCTGCGATATCGCCGGTCAGAGGATTGCCACCGACTGCACTTGCACCAAGGTCAAGCACGTTGCTGTTGCTGATTGAACCGCTGTTTGTCGTTCCGGTTGTGGTCATATCAGAACCGTTGACAAACCCGTTGCACGAAGAAGAGACACGCGAAGCCGTCACAATGACGAACTCGGTGCGGCTCCAGTTGCCTGCGGACTGCTGCGGGATATTCGTAGTGCCACCAATGCGGGCTTGCAGAACACCTGCCGCCGTTGTCATCAAAGCAAACGTGGTGTTGCCTTTCTCAAAAAAGAACTGCGCACCGCCGTCATCAGTTGACTTGAACACCGAAGCCATCCAGATATCGCCCGTGCCAACGTCAAGGTCTGCAATGTCACCATCGCTCAGAATGTCGTTGCTGCCGTCGTACCTGATCACAGGCTTGCTGTTGAGTTCGTTCGTCTCGAAGGTTGGCTGCCTTGCAGATGTGCCTTGGCTTGCAGTGTTGCCGTTGCCGCTTGAGTCCGTCCACGATGACACACCATCGCCGTCGTTCAACGACAGCGAATCGGCCTTGTACCACGCGGTCAAGGTTCCGGCAGACAGATAATCGGGCGTCCAGTCAGGCATTTACTTCTTGAAGATGCGGTCGCTCAAGAGTCCGAGGAGCGGTCGCCCGATCCACGCGCCGACGGCGAAGGCGATGATGTACCCCGAAGCGATGGCGAGGAAGGAAATAACTTGATCCATGTCCGAATCTCCTTGAAGTTGAGGGCCGCCACTCCCGCTGTCACGCAGAGTCCGGCTATGAGTGTGAATACGAATATCTGCGACTCCAGCACCTTCGCCAGAATCGCCATAAGAACTGTGAGTGCGATGCCCAAGGCTACTGGAATCCAACCCCGGTTGCCTCTGGTAACGAACAGCAGACCGCCGCCCGTCAGTATTAGAAGCGTGCCGCTGAACTTCAACGGATCGAGAGCGTGCGCCACCTCCGTGCTTGGCGTCTCCGCTATTGCTTTGGCAAAAGGGAAAGACAGCCCACCCCCCTGAGTGGACTGACAACCAAGCATCAGGATGGGCAGCAAGTACCTCATGATCCGGTCTTGCCCTCCAACCGAGCAACGCGCTGCTCGACTTCGTGGGTTCGTGTCTCGATGAGTTGCACCGCTGCTTCGAGTCGATCCACGGCACGCCGCAGTTCGTCAATCGCAGCCTTGACGCGGCCCGCTCCAAAGACAACACCGAAGATGATGCTGGCGGGGGTTATGAGTTCGGGGAGGAATTCTGATTGCATGCTTGCCCTGCAAGAACGGATACCAGATCAGCCAGACGATCCAAGCGAACCATGACGGCCCAGTTGCGGTCGTTGTCTTGACGCATGAGTACCAACGGCACGCCGCCGTGGCTTTGATGTTCATCGGCTGCATCTGTCTCAGCCTGAAGCAAGAAGTCGAGCGAAGCAATTCTGGCACGCCGCTTGACCTCGAGGTGCAAGCCTTCAACGCCAGTCAGGTCAGATGACAACTTGCCATCGACTTGTGCCGTGCGTCTGACGCTCAGCCCGGTGGCCTCTTCCCACGCCTTGGCTGCTTCGAGTTCGCCACGCTTGCCCTTTTGTCTTGAGTTGGTCATGGCGTGCGTTGTATCTCAGACCAGTGCTTCTTGCTCATGGCTACCGGATCAGGCTTGGGCTGCCAGTTGTTCTCGCTCTTTCGGATGCACCCAAGGCAGAACGGGCCGCAGCCGTCTTTCGCGTTGCGTTCTTTGAGAAAGGCAGCGTCGGGCATAAGCCGACGGCAACCCAGACAGATACGAACTCCTCTTGACTCACTCATCGTCTTCCTCGTCATCATCGTCTGCGTCAAACTCGATCAAGGAGTCAAGGTCAGGCGGGTTCAGGTTGTCCCAATCATTCCACAGCGTCAACTTGGCTTGCTCGACCGCACCGAGAACTTCGTGCAGTGACATATCCCACTCGACACCCATGTATCGGCAGCACTTCAGAATGGTCATCTGCAACTTGACGCTCGGATCGGTAGCCACGGTTTATATCTCCTGAAGGCGGATAAGTTCCGCGTTCCAATTCTTTGCACAGAGCCGGTTCGGTCGATCCGTCTTCGTTTCCGCGATGAGGCACGCAGCACCCCAAGCAGAGGTATCCAAACGGCTGGCCCATTCCGGCGTGAGCGGACCGAGAGTACCCACGTTCGCATACCAGTATGGCAAAGGTACTTTGCGGGTTCGGTAGCACTGTGTGGGTGGAACGGGTCGGTGGGTGTGACCACGCACGAAGAGGCGATGAGAATGACCACCAGTGATGTTGTTGAACTGAAGGGCTTCCAGTTCGTCAGAAGTCTGCCCGGCATCGAAGCCATGAAAGAAGACCACCTGCCCAATCTGTACCTGCCCACGCTGGTTCTTTGCATACGGATATTGCGCCCACTTGGAGAACTCAGGCCACCGAGAGTCGCGGCCTATTTCGATCATGTCCCGCAACGCCTTGGGGATTCGGCGGGGGTCACGCTTGAAGATGTTGTCATCGTGGTTGCCGTTCATCCAGATCAGGCGGCAGCCCTTCGGCAAGGCTTCGCGGATCGACCGCAGAAAGTTGCTTGCATGCTCGAACTCGTCCGCGAGCGTGTGGTCATGCTCGCCTGCGTGGACGCTGGCTGCTGCTGCTTCGAGCAGGTCGCCGCAATGGACAAAGTGCGTGAGGGTTGGGCCGACGTCATCGAGCAACTCCATCAGCCTTGCGTGAGCCACTGGACTCGTGAAGGGCGAGTGGCTGCATGAGATGGCTGCGATGCGTGCCGTGTCCACATTTGTATATCGGCAGTCCCACTCTCGTTCTGTTATACGCGCACGCGCGCGCGGGCAAACTGTCCGAACCACTAAACAGACAAACCCGCAGAAGAGACAACTACGGGCTTGCTGGCTCACTTGATCGGGAGGCAAGGAGCAAGGGAACTGAATTGTCGCCTCACCGCAAAGTTGCGGGCCTTATTTGAGGCAAAAGCCTTGACAGCATCCTCGACTGTCATGGGGTGTATTTGGAGGGTATCGGTTGCCCGATTCTGCCAAGGCATATGTCGCCCGAAGGCTAGAACCTCACTCGCACTTGCGAACGAATGAGGCTGGCGAGTAGTCCATCCACACGCCGCTACAGAAAGGAAAACCGCCGCTGGTCGCCAGAACAACGACGGCAGGAGGGTGGTCATTTATTGTACAACTCTGAAACCCGGTTGCAAGCAATTTGCAAAAGTTCTAGGCGACCGTCAATGCCAAAGTGCTTCTTGTACGTCCGATACACAAAGGCTCCATCTTCACGACAAAAGCCCACATACCTGCACGTTTGAGTCAGTCCAAAGTAGTCGCAAGACGACCCAAAGAACTTGTAAGGCTTGAGCCACTAGAGCCATTCCCTGCATGCGTTCAATCGGCCTGCGTGGGCAGTAGTGGTTGTACAGAGCGTCCATCTCAAGCAACTTGCGTCGAAGTGGTGACTTGGGCTTTCTCATAGTTCAAACAACGTTTCTCGGTAGACCGGGCGATACAAGTTGGCCTTGCGTCCATACCGGGTGACACCGACTTTGCCTGACTTTTCGATCAAGCCCTTCTTGACCAGATAGTTGAATGCTGCCGAGCATGATTGGTGCGACATCTCAAGATCAAGTTCAGCCCGGTCGCATGTGACCAATCTGGCCTCTTTGATGTATTCCAGTACTCTGCCGCGAACTGAATCTGATTTGAGTGCGAAGGCTTCGTTGCTGCACTCGTCATTGGCTTTGGGCTGCTTGCCTTTTCCTCTTCCTACGGTCATGGGTTCCCTCCAATCAGAACGGTAAGTCAAAGACCAACTTCGTCAGATGCTGGTCTGGTATTTCAATCTCAAGCACGTCGATCAGTTCAAGAATCTTGGTGCGGCTGGTGAACTCCTCGGCCTGATCCGTGCCGTGTTTGAGTTCCAGAAAGTATTGCTGGTGATCGCTGCTGTAGCCGTAGGCCACACGTCCACTCGGATGGTCAACGGTGTAATGGCTCATAGTCTGCCGAACTCCTGCTTGATTGCACCACGAAGATACGCCTTGGCATTCCTAGATGTCGCAATCCGTGAGTCCAATTCTTGCAACCAGACCTTTCCTTTTACGGGGCCGTGGATGCCCTCTACGAGCCTTGGAAGAATCATGGACGTGGTAGGCGTCAAACCGTTTGCAACGCCCCAGCGGGCAACCTCGACCTTGTATGGCTGTGATTCAGGATCGAGGCCAGCAGCCTGCAATCTTGACTCCGAATCGGTATTAGATTCAGTCAGTGATTGCGGAGGCTCTTTCTGTCTTTCTCTCTCTCTTTCTTTCTTTGGCATATGGGTCGGCAATGCATCCGCATATGCGCTAGCATTATCTCCTTTGCCCCACCGGGTTTGCGCTGCCTTGCGGCCCTTGGCAACACGGTCGGCTGCGGCGTCCATTTCAGCCCGCATCCGCTCGTTGAACAGGCCGTCGGTGGCCTCGTCCACTTGGAACTTGTCACGAATCGCCTTCCATGTGTCAACGCTCATGCCGTCCGCCAAACGGCTCAGGCGGTCAAAGTCGTTGGGCAGTTCGCCGGACTGTGCCTGCCAGCAAAGAAGCCGGATATAAGCACCCACCTCTTCGTTGGACAGATGAGCCGTACCAGCCATGAACGCGCCGGGATACCACTTGACGAATGCGAAGTTCATACCAAGTCCCCCTGAAGACTTTGGGCTGCATCGTCCAGTTCGATCATCTGATTTTGCAGACGAATGATGTGCTGGTCAAGCGTGTTCAGTTCCTGATCGGTCGGATGCTCCGCCATCAGGTTCTGGCTCAGTTCGTTGAGGCATTGGCTTGTGACAAGGATGCGCTTGGTCACTTCTCGAAGATGGTCCATGCGTGCTGGTGTCATGCTTCCACCTTTCCGAACTCGGCCTTGGCTGCTTCGATCACGGTGTCAATGATGGCCTCAAGTTGCTGCTCGATTTGCAGCAAGTCTTGGTCATGCCCGGTGGCTTTGAGTTCCACGGCAGTCTCTTTTATTTCTTTGCACTTGCCTGCAATCGCCAGCAGGTCAACGGCTTCAATGTGAATGGTGGTCATGGTTCAGTTCCCTTCCTTTTTGTTTCGGCGGATTTGAATCGTTCTCTGGAATTCTTCAGGCAGGCACTTCATCGGCACCATGAAGGTGATGCCATACGCCTTCATCATCACAGTGTCGTTCTTGGGGGGGATATCATCCCACCGCTTTGCTTCGCCGCAGAGTCGGCACAAGCAAGTGCTGTCGCTTATCTCTTGCCAATCGTGTAGGCACTCTCTTCGCCTAAGCACGACCTCGCCCGCTGGCGAGATTTGTTCATCTTCGTGGTGATCGTCTTTAGGATCACGGGTTTCTGTTGTCCAAAAGTTCATGTCAGTTCCTCTCAGTCCGTGCAGGTACACGGGATCGTGTCATCATCTAGCCGGTCGTCAAACAATCGGCCTTGCAAAGTTAGTTCAACGCCAATCTGGTGAAAGTTAGGACGGTCAAGCCTGAAGTTCATGCCTTGTTCTTTTTCCATCCTTGCCCACCACTCAAGATGCTCAGCGTTTGCATCGGCAATCTTTTTAAGTTTCGGTAGAGATTTTAAGAAGCAACCTGTGCAGTTGCCAAAGGTATTGTCACCACCGGGAAGATCAAGATCAAAGTCTTGGGCTTCCCAGAACTCAAGCACGTCTCGCTCTGAGTGTCCAGCCAAAGCAATTGGCATCACGGGATTCTCGCCCTTGTAATCACCTTTCATTCTTGCAACCCGTCTTGGCTCATCGGCACGAATACCAATAGCCACGTCGTACTCATCCCATTCAAGTTCTTGAAGCAGGTAGCGTCTTAGAGTACGAATTTTCAACTCTGACGTACACCATCTACCAATAACGGTCGGCAAATTTTTTCGGGCTTTGATCAATGCTTCAAACGGTTCACCCTTTCTTGAGGCACTGCAAAAGTCAACAACTCGGAATGTCCTTGGTGATTTCTGGTCAGGCTCGTACTCTGTCGGAGCCTCAAGCCAAGTGATCGGCACTCCCCAGTTCGTTTCTATGTCTCTGACAAACTCAAGTGTCTTCTCGTGTTCAAGCCCTGTATTTTGGAAAGTTGCAACAACACCATCAGGCAAAGAACCACCATGTGCTTGCAAGATATTCCATAGCATGAAGCCAGACGTGCGACCGCCTGAAAAGGCAATCGCAGTCTGGTCTTCCATGAAGTATGGGTTAGAACGGGATGTCAGAGTCATTGATTGCCTCTCTTGTTTGTTGTCCGAACGCAGCCTTTGGCTCTTCGTCCAACTCGACAACCTCAGTGACTTTGAGACTGAAGAACCGCTTGCCGTCCTTCTCTTTGACCCACGCTGCGATTTGCAACTTGCGTCCTTCGATTTCAAGAGGGCCGCTGTATGGCGGTCGCTTCCCACCTGCCTCGCCATTGTTGAACAAGGCACCATTTCCAACGTCGTTGTACTGCTTCATGCTGTTTCCTTCACTCTTTTGAGCCACGCTTTCAGTG
>TARA_R100000805_G_C3625957_1_pt1 | contig 10105 bp, 2 predicted proteins | sample TARA_R100000805 | Tara Oceans TARA_R100000805 (sample SAMEA2622832) | marine metagenome | biome: marine biome (ENVO:00000447); feature: surface water layer (ENVO:00002042); material: "saline water (ENVO:00002010), including plankton (ENVO:xxxxxxxx)" | depth 5 m
TTTTTTATTTTTGCATCTACAACTTTATCAAAAAAATCTGGATTAAACTTGTCAATATTGTTATCTGTTAAGTCTTTTTTTTGTGAACCAATTGATATTATTTGTGGCGTGAAGTATGTTAAATTTTCACTTACATCGGATAAAGATTTTTTTTCATCATCGTCTAGCGAGCTAATTTTAGCATTAGCAGACAATGGGATAGAATTAAAGAATTTATTTGTTTCTACATTCCCTCTTTTTAATAAATCTGATTTTTTTAATATGCCATTTTTAATATTTTTTATAAACCTTATATTGTTGACTATCTTTTTGTTTTTAATAATTTTTTTAGATTCATGTTTAATCGTAAATCTGTTTTTAGGTTTTATGTTATTTTTTTTAATTACAATACCAGTTTTTTGTTTATTACTTATGTCATACTTTTTTTCTATATATGATATTTCATCATTCATCAAAGTAATAGCTTTTCGAATTTTTGTAGGAGATGATAACAAAGGAGACAAAAGCTCATACACTCTTCTATATAATTGATTATCTTTTCCCCTAGAATACTCTGTTATAATTGATAATAAATGTGGTGCTTTAATCCAATAGGCTTCTAAGTTTAACGTCGAATCGTTTCTAGAGTTTCTTAATAAACCATTTTCTTCAAAAATAACAATGTCGTAATAACTGTGTAGCTCTATCATAAAGTTTTTGTTAAATCGATTTAAATTAAAGTTAAAATGCTTTTTTCTTTCAATTCTTTTTAATATGCCTTCTATTTTATTGATTTCAGATCTTAAATTGTTAATGTGACCCAATATAATATCATGTATGTTTGATTGTAGTTCGTATGTTATAGAATATTTGTATTTAGTGTTGCTTGTTTCATCTATACTGTTATCTTCAAATTCTAGTATTTTAACTTTATCAAATTGAATTGGCGCTATTTTTAATTTGCACATTAGTTTAGATTCTTTTGCTTCTCTATTTGTAAAATCATTTAATTTATAGTTTTTGTCCTCTATTGATTTTATAGAATTTTTTTCAACATAGCGGTTTCTTCCCAGCTTATCTCTAAACGTAAGTGTTTCGTTAAGTTGATCATCTTTGAAGGTTACTGAAGATATTTTATCAAACTTTAATTCTGTTTCGGTATCATCGATTATAACATTGCATCGGTTTCTAGCAGATCTAGAATTTATTTCTGCTCTCAATACATTCATTTGTTTTATTTGTATTTTATCTTGTAAAGAAAAAAATAATTCAGGATTTGTGTTGTACAAAATTCTACCATATCTGTCCATAGCTGCCATAATGTCTTTAGATAAAACTATATTGAACCTAGTGGTATTCTCAGTATATGAAATGTTTTGTAGTGTTGATGGGTTCAATCTGTCTAAGGTTTCTTTATCTAAAATATCAACTGTTGAGCCAATGTAACTTAAGTCAACTTCTTCAAGAGGTAATGGCAATTTTTGAATTTGAAGACTTGCAACCCTATTTTCATAAGTTGTTTTTAAATTTCTATCAATTTTTTTTCTTATAACTTTTTTGTGAGCATTGTTTCTATGAAAAGAACCTTGCATGAAGCCGTTATCATGTAAATGGTATGGTCCAAACATTGAAGTTCCGTCTTTATATTTAAAAATAAAAGTTGTTTTTACTTCTTCACCTCTATCGTAAATCAATTCAGAACTTGAAGGACCGTTTATATTACGATTAATATTAATGCTATATTTTTCTAACATCGATTGAGCCGTTATATAGCAGTGTGCAACTAGCATAAACTTATTTACATTGCCAGTTACAAACTCTATATTTGCTTTATTCTCTATTACAATCTCAAAAGGAATTGGTTCATAAGGCTTTATAGCAGAGTTTATTTTAACTTCTTTTATATTACCACTTGTTGTGGTCATAGGGCTATCTGCGGCACCAGTATTAGCGAGTAATTTTATTTTCATTAAACTTAATATTTCTGAATCTTGTCTGGACCAAGTTGGATTTGTTAAATTGTCAAATAATACCAAATGTCCTGTTATTTTTATTCTTTGAAATTTTTTGTTTTGTCTTTCTTTTAACGTTAAAGAGTTGGTGTGTACTTGTATATCTCGAAAATAAACATTCGGTAGTACTTCAAAACCAATTTTATCTATCATTAGCACTCTCCTTTAAGGTCGTCTAGAGTAACTCTAGAGGCGTATGGATTAAGTGTAAGGTCATCACCTTGGTAATCTTCGCAATCAAGTTTTTCATCTAAATATATATTTTTTATCTCAAGCTCTCCAACCGTAGCACATAAATCTTCATTTGGTATTAAGCGATCTGTAACAATACTAAGGTAGTGTTCTAAATAATCTGGGTTTATGTCTCCATCTGATAAGAATTCGTTATTTAGTTCTGTTTCATTAAGAACCAACATATCATCTTTTATGTAATTACCCACAGGTGTTCTTTTTAATTTATTGTATACAATTTCACCATCAAGTTCTTCGCACATATATGCAGTTATATAAAAACTATCTTTTACGTCAAAGGCACCTTCCATTTTAGTTCTAATAATAGGTATTTCAGGCATTATTTTTACAACTTGCCCTCCTACCTCTTCTGTTTTGTAAACGGACTTTATATTGTTAATATTGGACACCAAAGAAGCATTTTGAGATTCTACAACAGAGTAGTTCCACTCAACTTCAATTTCTATTTGTGGTATGTTAATGATGTGATTATTAGAACCTGTTAGGAATTTATCAGTTGAGTTTGAAATTTCACCGTTAAACATATCAATTTTTAAAGCAGGGGTTTGTGTTTGATCGTACTTAACACTTCCGATAGAATAAGGTAATTTATTAATGTGTATTTCGTTGTTTTCTTTTCTATAATTTCTAAGGTCTTTGCCTACTTCATATCCTTCAACTTCATCACTATTTAATTTGTTTATATCACTCTCTACACCTTTGAGATTACCATTTGGTTTTATTTTAGGAGTATCGTTTAATATTCTACCGTGTGCATCGTTTTGATTTTCACTAAATCCACCAGCTGGTATGTGATTTGAATTGTACATTATATCATCATCAAAAAAACGATAGTGGTGTGGCATTAATTTTCCAAGAGAAAGCAAGTGCCTTCCGTATGGCGTTAATTCTATGTGGAAGACGTCTTCTTTTTTATTGAAAAAACTCATTTTTTCTTAATTCCATTTGTAAAGTTTCTTGTAACAGGCATTGGGTTTGGCGAGTTCACAGGTTTAAGTTTTCTTACACCAGTTTTCTCATCTTGTTCAATTTGAGATAACTCGACAGATGCGTCTAATTTAACTAGTTCTACGAGAGAAAAGAAATCATAAGGCCAATTGTAATTTATATTAGCTGTTGTTACGTCAAGCTTAGACCTTTTACCTATTATTTTTTCGTAGTAATCGTGCTTGGCTTTAAATTTTACTTTAAAAACCATCCAACGTATCTCAGGATTAAAGTCCTTTCCTTTAGCAGATATGTCTAATACTTTTCCTCCGCCGGTGTCAACAACTTTAGAACCACCACCTAAAAGCTCATGAGCTAACAGCTCGTGTGTAATAGTGGCAGACGCTTCTTTGTGTTGCATACCAATATCTGGTAGTAAGTTTTGCCAGATATATGACAAATCTTGTCTAGATAAAACATGTTCAAATTCAAATATATACATTGCAAAAGGATCTACATCGTTGTATGTTAAAAAATCCATTGATGGTGGAAAATTGTACTGTTTCATCTTGTTTACCATATCGAGCACAGTAGAGCCAACTAGTTTTTGTTGTTCTTTATTTCCTATCGCATTATCTATGTCTGTTCTTGGTATTCTGAAAAACTTTCTTTCTGTTCCTTCATCATAAAAAGGAACCGCAACAACAGCTTCTTTTATTCTTTTACTTTTTGCTAATTCTCCAAGTCTTCTTCGACTCTTTTCAAAACCAAGAACATCAGCTAAAGATTCTCTTGGGACAGCCTCATGATCTGTAGAGCGATACCACTCAAGTGGAACGTCTGTAATTTCTAAATAAATCATTTCGTCTTTTGCAGGTATTGAACCATATTGGTGCCACATTCCTCGAGGAGCAGACGCTGATCCTATCTGTGGGACGGTGAGTAAATCAACTTTATTAAAGTTTAATATAGGTGTTTCGAATTTAGTTTGGATAGTTAGTCTTGCATCTGATTGTTCTAAGCCATTGCTAGACTCTGCGGAAGTTCCTGAAAGAAACAAAACTGTTCCTTCATTTTTACTTTCAATGTTAAATATATTTAAAGAAGCAGTACCGTGCATGCAGATTTTATTATACAATGTAGTTTCTTTTACTAATTGTGCTTTAGTCATTCCTTCAAGAGCGGATAGACCAAAGGTATAACCTTGAGCTAAACTAGCAGTCGGCATATTATAAACATACCTATAGTGTAAAAAATTTGAATTATCTAAAATTTCTTTGCAAGTGTATTTTTTTGTTTCACTAGGTTCAAACTCTATGTGAGTCCAAGCTGCTCCGTCATAATAAGGTGGTGTATTAACAGGGTTAAGTCCCGTATTTGCACCATCATCTGTGTTAAGGTTTAAAAAATCAGGTCCAAATGCCGATGGTCTGGAGTACATAGTTATGTTTTCTGTTATTTTTCCAGTTGCTCCATCTGTTGGGCTGGTGGAAAAACTTTGTGTTAAAAAAGATGTCATACTTGGCACTTCATATGGATCAAACGGGGTTACTGAGCCTGTTATTTTAAACTTTCCTTCATTTGTAGTTTTCCCAATAGCAACTCTCATGGCGTATTTAGTACCAGCTTTTAAATTTCCAAAGCTTGGGTCATCTTGTCTTAGAGATTTATATGTGGTAAGGTTTTTGTTTTCTAGAAAAAACTCTGTTGTCTCTGTTAAAAAATTATTTATCATTTTTTTATAATTAATTTTTCCTTGACCATCCCAAACTATTGGCTTTGGTTCTAAAACTTGTAAACTATAGTTAGATTCATCTCTAATATCCCAAGAAGCATTAAGATCAGGTTCTTGTTGATATAGAAGTTTGTTTTTTAAATACTCTTCTGGTTCTAACAAAGCTTCAAAAGGTATTCTATCTAAATCTTCTGGTTCTGTACCGTTTGTTTGTGTTTGTGAATCTAAACGAAAAGCTCCGCCACCAGTAGAGGTCATAGCCACTCCAATTGGATTAGCTCCAAGAGCTGGATTTACACCAAAATTAATATTTAACAAATTATCATTATGAATTGCATGATCTACTGCTATTCCTGATTTTATTGTGTTAAATAAAACACCGGGTGAAAAAAGAGGCTGTAGGAAAGGTTTTGTTGCGTCTTTATCATAAAAATTAGAAGCAAAAGGATCTCTCATAAATCTACCACCAACTACCGATTGTGATAAAAAATAAATGTTATCTTTATATGAATCATAGAAGCTTTGTGCTAAATCTACTGTTCTTTGAGCTGGGTAAAAACCGTTATAAGGCATTAACTTTAAAACTGCGTTGCAGGTTAATTTAACAGATGAAGGCTCAGCAAAAGTTTTGTGATCCTCAGCTATTATATTAAAATTTTCTAAAAAATCAGATGTGGAATATATTTTATAAAAATTTTCTTCAGAAGACACATCTACTTCTTGTCCACCAGGACCGCCTTCTGGTAGTTCAAATAAATTCAAATTTTCAGCTTTTATTCCATTTTCTAGATAAAAATCTATATGAGTATTAATTTTATATTCAGGAACAACACCATAATTTTTATATTTTGTTTTTGTATGTTGAGTAAAAACTTCTATGTTATCATCAAATGGTCCGCGGCCTGCTTGTGCAGGAGCATCCCAGGCAGCTTCTCCTGAGTATATTTCATCTGTTGATAAATCAGACGTAGGTAACAAATCGGTTCTACCAGAAGGTGCTACAACTGAAGTTCTTTGAGTTCTTGCGTGTTTTCTATTGTACAATGGTGCTGCTCTGGTATATCCACCTTGTGAAACATCAATTGTAAAATTTCCTTCTTGAATAGATAGTGGTGTGTGTTTTAAGCCACCACTAACAACCATGTTATAATTATTCTGCAAAATACCATAGTCTGTTTGAGTATTTACTCCTCCGATTCCGGTTGAATCAGATTGTGTTAAAAAAAGTATACTTGAATTAACAAGAGGTTCATTAGTTCTAGTCGCCCAGTTTTGAGATACATCCAATGGCCAAATGGAACTATTAGCTTTTCTTTTATCTGATGATCCATTATAATAAAAACCATCGGTAGTGAGAACTTCCTTATCTTCATTAAAAGATCTCTCATACCTTCTATCTTTCCAAAACTCCCCTGTTGGTATATTCACTCTCGTTCTGTTTTCTGCTTTAAAAGTTCTTTTTTCTGCTGGAAATACTGTTTGATTAAATTTTAAATAGTGAAATCCACTAATTGGTGAAGATGGGTCTTGAAGACCTCCATCTAGGTACATATTCTTGATACTGTTGTAGGTCTCTGGTATTTTTGTAACCGCTCTTGCATACGCATTAACCTCTTTATTTGTCATCATGTTTAAGCTATTATTATAATCAACTTTAATTAAAAACGGAAGTGGAGACCCTCCTTCTCTCAGAGGTCTCGATAACATTATTTCTAGAGGCTTATGTTTCGCAACAACAGGTGGCTCGTCATAAACTTGGATTGTGTCATCTCGATGTGACACAACATGTCTTTTTCCATTTTGTATTATAATTTTTTCTACGGGATGATTAACAAAAGTCAAAATGTTGTTCTTTCTGTGTGTTCTAGATATATTGTTTTCTCCGGCTCTTATTTGTTTCCAAGAGGGATAACCATATAGACCGTTTCTTTTTAAATTTAAGATAGGTAAATATTGAGCACTTGTATGTGAAAATGGTAATTGATGATTAAGTGTGAAGTTAAGCTTGTAGTTTAAAAGGCCAAAAGTGTTGCTGTATTGACCAAATGAACCATCATCTGTTTCTATTGGATCATTTGCATAAAGGTTTAAAAATGTGTGTGTATTGTTTAATGTAATAGCCATATTGATTCCTATGTTGAAACTCTATTTGTTGAAGAAGATGGATAGCTAATAATATCTTCTACCTGATTATTAATTATCACTTTACCTGTTTTGTTTCCATATCTAAAGGTGTTATGGAGACCTCCGGTCATACTATATTCGTTTTTGGCTAACTTAGCCGTCCAAGAATATTGTAAATCAGTTGCTGGTATTTGTGTGGATACAAAAGCATTATCACTTATTGAATTATACCCCTCTGTTGAAGAAGACACACTGTATCTGTTGTTTCTATGTTGTTTTTGAAAACTTGCCTCTGTTGTATATGTTTCAGCGGTAACTGTTCCGTATTGAGAATCAACTCCAAATCTACCCATGGGTCTTGTTAGAAGTGTTCTTAGTCCTTCTCTTCTGTCATTATGAGAGTTTACTCTAATAAAATCTTTTCCTACAACGGTGCTACCTATTGGCGCAGATGTTTTGTGTGTATGACTTACATCTAAATTTCCTTCAAGACCATATTTGTGAGCTATGTATCCTTCTAATCTTATTCTTTCGGCATTGCTAATATTTCCTTTAAATACCATCATTTCTACTAAATCAAAAGTACCAAAAGCATAATTAAAAGTGCTGGCTTGGTTTAAATAGGATTTATCTTCTTCTCTACCTATTCTAAAATCTGGTGAGTCTGCTAAGTTTCCATTTGTTGGTACTATATTAGTTGTTGAAACGTTTGTGCCGTTTACCCACAAACCTCTAGATGAATTTACTACTCCATTTAAACCATTATAAATTACTATTTTAAACCCAGTAGTACCAGGTGTTACTTGATTATCAACATCAACATTTTGAGCACTACTGTTTTCTAAATGAATAGCGTTAACATGAGTAGTTCCAACAAAACTATCTCTTAATCTCATCATCATAGAAGTACCGATATTCATTATTGGCGCTTCATAGATATTACTACCAGCAAAGCTTTCATCCCCTAAAGGATCAGTTGGTGTTTGAATAACAGCTATAAAACAAAAACCATCTCCACCAGTTAAATCCATTTTAGAGTTATAATCTGTTGCTAAAAAAGAATGACCAGAAGATAAAAATCTAACATAATTACCATAAGCACCGTTTGATTTTATTATAGGAGAACCAGCACCTGTGTTATAATCATTAATATTTCCTGCTTGATTGGTAAAAACAAAAGAATTTTGCCTGTCTGTCCACGATGTTATACTACCGCCTCCAGATGATTGTAATCCTGAATCTTGCGATAACCAAACAATAAGCCTATTATTATCATAACTGTCGCTTGGTAACCATGAAGTGTTACTGCTAGGTATACTTGCTTCTCCACTACCACTTGACCTTACAGATAAATTTCTAAATGGCAAAGCGTTGTAAACGCTTCTTTCTCCATCAACAGCGTCCAAAAATACTCTTGACATTGTTTCAAAACTACCGGGAGCTGAGAACTTTTGTGCTATAATTGATTTTGTTGGTTTGTTATCTTCATTTGTTGATAATTCTGGTGCTAAGTGTGATTTAACATTATCATTAAAACGATTTGAGTCACTGAGCAATACATTTCCATCCCCACCAACTTTTTGTGCTACTAATGAAGCATTCACGTTTGTATGAGGCATAGCAGCCTTTAAGTTAGGTTCTACAAAATCAACTTGGTCTTCAATTGATCTAAATCTAAAATTGTTTTCTTTTCTTCCAACAGAACTAAAAAACTCATAATTTTTATTATAATTACCAGCAATATTGGAAGAAGTGTTGTGTTGAATATTTCTTACGTTTAATGGTCGTTTAGCTCTTCCATTTCTATATCTTATTCCAAAAGGTTGATTTTTAGCAGGATAAGGGCCTCCATAGTCAGGACCAGTTATACCTAAAGCACCGTCTGTTATCGACTCATCAGGATGCTCACCAATTAATATTAAGAACGATTCAGCTCTTAATAACGCATCATCTAGTTTATTGATGGAATTTTTAGAAGAATTATAGCTATTAATTGGTTGATGTCTCGATTGTAAACCACCAACATGTCTCTCGGTAAATGGACCTTGCATAGGTACATCATTTGAACGATAAGTTGTATCAGAATGAATATTAGTCAAAATAACATCGCCTCTGTAGCTGCTACTCACTACTCTATTGTATCCTGAACTAATATTTCCCGATATAAAATTGAATGGAAAAGCATAGTGCCCTTTGATTAAACTTTTATTAGAATACAAATCATCTAGAGGATGATCTCCAGTTGTTGTAGAGAACATACCCACAACTGTTGTGAAATCCCAATGATATTTTTTCTTAGGATCTATTTCTTCTTGACAAGAAACATTAGTGTCTAGTCCTTGTCCTTCTCCTACACCAACTACCAGAACATTTTCGGGCACACCTTCTGAGTTTATGTTTCCGTGAATGTGTGTTTTGTCTAAATAATAATCTCTATTTTTGTTGTTTCTATAATTTATTCCGCCATGAATTGTGTTTCTTTTGATTAACTCCAATTCATGGACTCTAGCTGTAGTTTTTTCTAAATCATCTTCTAAAAAGTATCTGGTTTCATCTACCTTAGCAAGTATTTTGTTTTCTACTTTGCTTGTAGTGTTAATAGCTTTTCTAATGGTTTCTGCTGTTGTTGTTTCTCTTTCTCTTCGTTTTCTATCCCAAAGACAGTTTTCGTTGTGTTTACTATCACCACCGGTGAAACTAGAAACAGTTACTCCTGAAATTGAATCAGTATTTGCTCTATTTCCTGTATTACCAAACACTCCCTGTGTAACAGTTACGGTGTCAACGCCATTAGAGATAGCCGTATAATTAGCATCTGTTGTGGCATTGATTGCTATAGCAATTGCAGATGCAGCTGCGATTTTTCCAGACACTCCTCCTCCAACACCAGCAAAACCAACAGTTGCAGAGCCACCAGAGCCACCACCAGAGGCTTGTGCTACACCACCATTTACAGTATAGGTTGTACTAAGTCCTGATGGGTCTACTAAAACAAATGTATCACCATGAAAAACGCCACCAGCATTAGAAACAACAATTGTGGCAGTGGCTTTAGTTTGTAATGGTGAGTGACCAT
>TARA_R100000805_G_C3625951_1_pt1 | contig 10036 bp, 10 predicted proteins | sample TARA_R100000805 | Tara Oceans TARA_R100000805 (sample SAMEA2622832) | marine metagenome | biome: marine biome (ENVO:00000447); feature: surface water layer (ENVO:00002042); material: "saline water (ENVO:00002010), including plankton (ENVO:xxxxxxxx)" | depth 5 m
GTTTTAAAAAATGATTTATTTACCTACTTGTTTCATAGCTTTCTTATGAGCTTTTTCAAATGACATGCCTTTAGACATGTCTTGTCTCATCATTTTCATGTGTTTCGGACTATGGTGTTTGCTATGCTCTTTCATGATACCAGTTATGCCAGACGACCTTGGTCCTCCGCCAGCCTTAACATTTCGACGTGGTGACTGAGGAAGCATACCTTTTTTGGATTTTGAGTCTTTTTTAGGACAAATACAACCACCCGGCATGAGATTCTTATTTAAAATACCATATTCTGAGTACAGAAATGGTCAGTACATATTGAAGAATTCAAATTTCTTGCATGGCTTTTCAAATTATCAATAACAATTCGTATGATTTTGACAGGATTATCGTACAGGAAACATGAGCTCTTCATCTGGTTCTGAGTCTTCTGACACTGAACCCGAAACAAATCAAAAGAAACAAACTGAAATGAACACACCTCAAATGGATGTGGATAGTGACACATCTTCGAGCGAAGACGAGCAAGAACCTCCATCACCGCCACCACCTCCTGTGAAGAAAAGTAAAAAACATAAGAAAAACAAGGCTTCAAAAGTTCATTATCCAGAGGTTAAAAAGAAGGAGAAAGGAAGTAAGGATAAGAACAGCAAGAGTTCTAAAGTGAAAGTACCGGAATTCAAAGAGAAAACTCCTGTAAAAGAAAGCAGCCCCGAGGAATCCGAATATGAGAGTTGTGAAGAGAAACCTGAACCTGAACCAGTTCAAAAGAAAAAGAAAAGGAAAAAGACAGAGATTGTAACTGTTCCAACTAACCATCCGGATGTGGTCGTTCAAATGAAAAAGAAGAAACCTGGTCCGAAGACTCAGAAGGTAATTATCTATGAAGAAGATCTACCTAGACGTCAACTTCAGGTGGTTACCAAGTCCCGTAAACGCGGAAGGCCTTCTACAAAAGCAGACATTCAAGTAGAAAAAGATGAGGGTGTACGCATTGAAGAAGATCAGATTGTGATCGATCGTCCCGAAAAGAAGAAGGAGCTAAGTGCACGTCAACTGAAACGTATGGAACTTGATACTAAATTTGTCGAGATGGAGGCTATTGCCGGTAGGAAACTGCGTCAAACCAAATCCGGTAAAGTAGATAAAAGGTGTGTGAAGGAGAGGTCACCAGCCCAGATTGCAGCCGCAAAAAGACTTGCGGAGTACAATAAGGAACTACGTAAGAAGAAATCTGAGGAGAAGAACAAGGCCGCTGTTAAGGAGGTTATCTCAGAACTCGCCGTAGCTCAAGAACTTAAGAAAAAGCAGCAAAAAGATGAACAACCTGATGAAAAACAGAATGAACCGATACAGAATAATGATAATGACATGCATTTTGACTTATTTGCTTACTAATTCCTATTAAAAGTAACCGGTTTTCACTGTAATTACTTACTTACAAATTCTGGTGGAAACGAAAAGTTTTCCATGTAAATCTTACAATACACTCCTAATGAGTTCCGAATCTGTTCTTTGAGTTCATACAAATCAACTTGAGTATGTAACTCAATGTGTGAAGTGATCATACAAATAGCACCTATTTTCTTATCGTACTTGTACGTCCCTGATCGAATGTACCCGATTTTGCTGATTATCTCGATAACTTTCTCCCACACAGGATTGATGCTTTGATCTTCAGATAAACCCAATGTTAGTCGAAGCGAACACCATGTAGTTTTTTCAACCCAAGTGTTCGGTATCGGAATAGACAAGGATCTTTCCAGTTTATTTGATCTTGCTATCGAATTGAAATTAGCCTCACTCGCGATTTCAGAGTCGAACTGATCCATGAATTCCTACAATCTCATGTTGGCGGTATTTGATTCGATCTAACATGGAACCACACTCTGACAGCCACTTGATACATATTCGAAGTAAAGATTGCGTTGAGCTCACATCCGGGTTCAATACCCATTTAAGAGTGGAATTAGCTGAACCTTTACAGTTGAAAATAGGTCACCAGTTTCATATATCTATCTCTTCGGCTGAAATTCCCTACGTGTTCTATGCGGTTTCAAGTTACCTCAAAAGCAATCAGATCGAAGTGGATGGTTTACCCAGTTTGGTGATAACTGACGGGAACTATGACATATATGATCTGGTTAATGTCATTACAGCAGATGCGACTTTTCCTTTTTCAGCCACTTTCAATGAGAACACATATAAAGTAACACTCTCAAATACAGCAGGAGGTGACAGAAGATTAGACTTTGATTCGGAAAACAGTCGAGAACTCGCTAAGATGTTAGGGTTCGAGAGAGAAGCAAAAAATGTGACTTTTGGCTCAAGTGTTACTTCGGATGGAGTGGTAAACCTGAGACCGATCCATAGCATGTTCTTACATTCAAATTTGGCTGCAACTAATGTGATTGTCACTCGGGAAGGATCTGGTTCAGCATCAATTGAGAACATTTTGGATAAGATTCCTTTAGGTGAAGTGGGACCATCGCAAATAATCACATATGATCCTTACGAAACTGCTCCATTCAGCACGGTTCTCGATGTTGAAGCAATTCAACAGTTTGAAATTAGTCTTAGGGATCAGAACGCTAGACTTATCGATCTCAATCAAGCTCGATATGAGATTACTCTGTTGATCCAACAAGTCTTGACTTATGATAAGGACGATCAGCATCCTACACATCCACATCCTGAATTCACTCCATCTAATAGGAGAAGCATGATAACGAGGCAAGAGATACTACAACAACCTATTCAACAACAACCAGAAGTGTTGATTGGTAACAATCAGTCATTAGTTCAACAACCTGCGATTCCGACTCCACAAAGAAAGTTCTTTCAATCACCACGACCGGTTCCTCAGCCAATTCCTCTAAGTCAAACCGTTAAACGTCCTAGGATAGATGATGAGTATCTCAAAAAGCAAGAGATTGACCTTCAAAACGCTCTGCTTTATGCAGCTACAATCGATAAGTGAATCGAAATCGAATAACATGTGGAGTACCGAAACTTATATGATGATCATACTGTTGTTCGGTCAAATAGCTCAATGTATCTTGAGCTCAAGATGTACCAGAATATCATCGCCCTGTTTTACGATCGAGAGAGATGTTTTGCCTGCCGATGAAGTGATGCAACGAATGCGATCTAACAGTAATCCTTCAAGACCAGAAATTCACATGTCTGATCAAAACAAATCGAATGAATCTACAGAACAAATGGTTTGAGTATGATTTCAAATTAAAAAAATGAAAACTAATAATATTTCAATGAAAGTATGTAAATTTGAAATAAGATAACATGTCTAATGCTGGGAAGAGAACTGTTGATATGAGTGGTATACAGAGGTACCATGAATGTGCAAATAATCGTGCATATGGTGGACGTCCCTGTGGAGCGAAAGCTCGCAGCGATGCAGGTCTACGTGCAAACAAATATCCTGCAACAGTACCAGAAAGGAAGAAAAAGAAGAGAAAAATTCGTGCAAAAGATTTCGAATTACCAAGCAGCATAAGAGTTGATGATGAGATTGAAATTTCAAGAAACCCAGGTAGAGCTATTAAACGTAAACGTAAATCGCAACCAGTTGCCGGAAGAGGTGCTCGAAGAAGAGCAGCCGGAAGAGTTACAACTCGAAGTATGACCAAAAAGAAAAGAAAAAGCTAGATAACTTTATTTCCTTAGATCTGTATCGTGTTTCTTAGAACCGCTAACGAATGATTTCACTCTAGCACAAGCCCATTGTTCAGGTCCCATTCGATACGATAAAGGAAAACCCTGTTTCCGCTTTTGACCAGTTTTGCTACGAACGGATTTAGGATTAGTCTTCCAGGCACCGATGCCTCTATTATAAACCTTTTGTAGTAAAGATGGTTTGATATCAGACTTTTTAGCTGCTTTTAGAACGCATGAATCGTATTTAGTCTTCTTCCTCTTTTTCATGTTTGATGTTTTTAATAATCATCTACAAAGACTCAATATCTATCAGATCAAATTTATCATAGTATTTCTGGTCAGGTGGCATTCCGACTTTGATCATAAGGAACCCATACTTTTGACGCCAAGCCCGATCAAGTATCTTTTTGGCGTCTTCGGGTTCTAGGTCGAACATCAGTTCATCCAGTATGAAACCTATTTCCTTCTTGTTTTCGCTCTTGAACAGGATGACATGATCGCAGGCTTTACGGAACTGTAAAGGCAATAGATTGTAAACTTGACTGATAATCATAATGGCTAAACCAGAGGATCCCTCTTTGTCCTCATTGTGTGTTATGTGTCTTCTGTTCAAGAAAACATGAGACAATCGACGGCTGTTTGTGATGTCCTTAATCACATCATCTAGAATAAGCATGTTGTTCCCGTTATCATCTTCTTTCAGTGTAGTTAGAATATTGTCCACTATCTCATCATTGATTTCACGGAACTGTTGAGCTTCAGGTACAGCTTGTTTGCCTTTAATGGCAGATTTAGGCAGCGTGTCCATGCTTCCACTCACTAAGAATGTCTTGTCGAAGAATTTACGGTAGTACTTTGGATTCTTAGCCATCATCATACTAAGCCACAGATTTGTCTTTCCGCTACCAGGTTTACCCACAATGTACATACAAAAGCTCTTACATGGTAACGGTTTTGATGGTATGTAAGGTAAATCCTTAGTAGAATCAACAGGACAAGGAGCTTTGGGTACCATACTCAAAGGATTTGAATACTCATTTTCTTGAGCATTACGCTTACGCTTCCTCTTAGACATGTTGCTCGAATTTAAGATGGCTCAAAAACAAGCAAAATGTCGTCATTAGGATTAGGACCACCTGTGTATGTTCGAAAAGAAACCAATTCAAGCAGCCAGTTGAAAGTACCCTTTACAAAAGCATACGGTTTCCAAAATCTTCAGGGTGATGACGGGTTCACATATCAGCCTTCAACAGGAACCCTTACGGCTCAAGTATTTGATGGCACAATTACAGGAAGTGCTACCAAGGTTGATGTAACTGAAGATGACACTTCTAGTACAGTTTATCTTACCTACGTTCTCAATGACGGATCAAACCAAGTGCTTAAAATTGACAAGGGTACTTCGCATGGCACGGGGCTGATCTATTATCCACCTCAAGCAGTCTTAGCAACCGAGAAGCTGTCCATAGGTTCCTTTGCTCCAGTTGGAAATAGTCCACAAGCTGGTTTCTATTGCGTTTCTCAGGCAACATCACAAAACTTTACCAATCGAGGAGTGCATCTGGGAACAGATCAAGCTAACAATTTTCCGTTCATTGCTCTTAACGACAACAACGGAAGTTCTCTACCTTATTTAAAATTTGGTGACACCGATGCTTCTTCAGATTATGATGGAAAGATAGAGTACTCACTTTCAAATCAACAGATGAACTTTTATGTAAATGAAGGTACTGACCACAGTCTACTTATAGGATCTGATGTTATTGAAGTCAAAGCATCGACTAATCCTTTGATAAGATTTCATGATTCGGGAGGAGCAACAGATAAGAAACTAGTGGACATTCGTAGTGATGATGGTGACTTTTTTATAAGCTTTCGTACAGATGCGTCAAGCTCCCATAATGTTATGTCTCTTAATCGACAAGCTACTGGCAACAAATTAACCTCTGCGGCTTTTCACTCAGACCAATTTGTTGTGACAAACGCTGATAATAACAGCAATTTGTTTGTAGTTAATCAAGGATCGAACAGAACTAAGTGCACATTGCTTAAGGGTTCTGACATGGAACTTATGATGGAATCAATATATAATGCAGGCGTTGAGGAAAACGTTGTGATAAAAGCTCAAAATACTGCGGGAGTAGCACAGACTTTAAAATTGAACCCTGATAGTGGTGGGAAAGTTAAGATTGGCGGTAATGCTGTAACTGTAGAGGATGAACAGTTGTTAGTCAACACGACAACAGCTGTTTCGATCACAGGACTCCATTTTCAAGTTACTGGTCTAAGCCGGTTTGATGACACTATACATGCTGGACCCGAAGTATACACACCACTAAGTTTTGCTAGCGGAATGCAGGTGGCTGACGATGCTGGCACTCCACTTATTGCACTTCTAAGAGGTTCAGTCACTCATGCTAAAATGATGGGATATATATCCGGTACTAGCACATTTGCTATAGTGGACTGGAACATGACAGGCAATGGTGTAACTTTAGCTGCAAACGGTCAATCATGGGGATCACAAAGTGACGGCACTACTAAGATCATTCATAGTCACATTGAAAACGTGTTAGATACAATTGACGCGATTCGATGTGTGCGCTTTAATTTCAAGACAGATGGTGATATCAATCCAGCAGGAAATATTAACTATACTAAGGAAAGAATAGGCTTTATTGCACAGGATATTCTACCACTCTACCCGGAAGCGGTTGAAGTTGAACCTGATCAGCCTTTAAGATTGCAGTATCAAGACATGATCCCTGTATCGATTCAAGCGATAAAGGAGCTTACTGCAGAGCTCAGAAGACTTAAAGATCGAGTGACTGCTCTTGAGGCTCAACTGGGTTGAACTGTACTTGTCGATCCATAGAAATGGTTTGGATTTTGTTATCGTAGCCAGTCTTAAACATATCGCTTATCGTGAACCGAATAAGCTTACCTTGTAGTAGCTCTGAATAAAGCTTTTTGATATCGCCATCATATTCTTTCTCGCATTTGTCAATCACAGATTTCACAGGAATTCCCTTGAGTCTAAAGTGAAAAAGCTCAATTTCAGAGTTCTTGTCTGAAGTCAGTACGTCCAAGTAAGCTTTTTTCCCACACAAATACAGTTGTTTCGAATACAGATTCCCTCCCTTCAAATCGTCATCGGAAATGAATGATTCAACCAGTCTGTTATCTTTGAGTTGATAAGTTCCTTCGATATCAAAATCAGAATGGAACTGTCCAAGTTTCTTTCCTTCTAGTTCTTCTGCGTATCGACTGCGATACAAACCCTCCAACTCTTTCCACGCATCTTTTGAAATGTGAATCGAGTCCGTGTCAGTATAATAGATATTTCCGGCTAAAGGTGATTCCATGTATTGTGGTAACAAAAGACATTTTCTCATCAGATGTTTAGCCTTTTCCAAGATCATTGAGGCGACATGCTGTTGATTGAAATGAAGGTTGATAGGCTTCTTACTCATGACTCGGACATCACCATTAGGCATAATATGCATCCGTGATATGCGATCATGATTATTGGCAATGTAGCGATTCAATGCTTCTGGTGAAAGGTATACATTGTCATCGTTAATAGGCTTCAGCCCAGTCCGACCATAACTAGAGTTCATAAGAAGCTTGTAAATCAGCTGAGCTGGATTACCTTCTCGTTTGAGCTCATCTCTTCGATTATACATGTGATTGATCGTCGAAGCAAGATTGCTATTCCAGCCTTCATCCCAATAATATCCGTGAATCACATCATACTCAAACACGTGATTCCAATCAATGAGATCTTGTAAAGTCTGTTTACCTACAATCACACGTTTACCAACAATATCATTCGTCCATTCGTTGATTCCCGCTTCATTCCGAATAGCTAGTATAGGAAAATCATAATCAGGTCCTTGAACACGTTGTATTTGGATTTCAACAAAGAAATAGTCTACATGAGAAGGGATCTCGCATGTAAACACTTTAGGAACACCCTTTGGGATGCCTTGCAGTTCGACCATTGCTGATGGATACAAAGAGCGTTTATCTTGATCCAGTATCTCTTGTTCGATAAACATTGACTTATTTCTAGCGCATTGAGTTTGACCTCCAACTGTCGAACGTCTTATGAATTCTAAAACTATACCAGAAACACTATAAGTATCTTCAAAACACTCATTCATCAAATGTCGAAAGGACATACCAGCAACAGTTAGAATCTCCTTGGCATTGATATCGATATCGAAAAAATCAAGAGTCATTTGACGAAACTTGTTCCATCCATTAGATAACAGCTCTATGTCACGTTCGCAATAAATCCTTGAGTATTTTAACATGTCCCACCGGTCTGGCTCCCCCGGATCATTACAAACACATTCCCACTCTTCTATGTTCGGTTTCATAGCGTTCACAAACTCTTCAGAATAAGCATCACAAATCTCTTGTGGACTCACGATGAAATCATCATTCATTATGCGATCATGAGTGTAAATGTCGTAAGGCATTATCTCCTTCTCATAGTCAAAACCAAACATACCGGGAAAGTGTCGCAAGGGAGCCGGTATAAGTTTGTAACTGTCTTTGAACAAAATCTTGATTGACTTGTACTCACCTTCAGCAGAAACAAAGCTTGGCCCTTTCTTGATAGCTTTCAATGAACCAGGCTCAAGGTATTCCAAAAGGAAGGATATATCATAGCTGACATTGTGTGCAATCAGAGTGACTTCAATATCCGCATCAGATTCCAATTCATATGAAAAATGGATCCACTCTAAAAATTCGTATGCGCAATCCTTTCCATAACGAGTGTAGATTTCATCTTCGCCATCAATCTTCCACGACACCAAGTAGGCTTTATGACATCCTTGCGAAGTTGATTCAAAATCAAAGAAGATAGTACAGAATGGAATAATATTCGATCGAAACAATGATTCTTGTTCATCATAACCTAATTTCTTTGATTCGACTTGTTTATCAAGACGTTTCAAAGTCTCTTCACCGCCAAGTCTATCAAGTATTTTTCGTCGATACTTTTTGATGTTGACAATCTGTTTCTGAAAATCTTTCTTATCTTCTAGTTCACCGCGTTTAGCATGTACAAGTTTGACTGCATCTTCAGGGTATTGCAAATTGGTAAACCGATTACAAACCTTTGGTAGATGAATTGTCTTCCATATTTGCTCATTGCTAAGATCAATCTCTTGTAACAGTGAAGGATGTTGGTAAAGCAATTTGATTAATCGCATCGAAGTAATTCCTGTAACATATGAACTTCCAGACATCGATTTTTTCAGTTTCCATGTATCTGGATACTTTGCTTTCACAAGATCATAGTTTTTGATTGCAAACCCTGAAACCTTAGTATCTGCAATGTAAGGAAAATAATGGTTCTTGAACAAACAAAGCTCAATTTTTTTACCGCCAAAATTACCGTAAGTTCGCTTATGTGAATCCTGATCCGTGTGAACTATAAATTGAAGATTGAACTTTTCACCAATAAGCTTCAAATGTTTGCGTGGTACAGTGGTGTTCCTCACACAGGTCATGACATGATTCAAGATCTCTTCCTCGACCATATCACTTAGAGAATGGACCAAACAATTAGTCTTGTAATTGTCCGCATTCACTTCACGGAACAATCCACATTTCTGTAACAAGGATTCCAAATGAGTATCCTCAATCCTATGAGTAAATGGAAGAAAAGAACCGGTGTTACGATCAGGATCCATTTGCCTTCGCATAACTGTTGGTTCGAATAAAGTGACAGTCCATTCTTCGGTATACAGAATTTCCTGAATGAGCTCTGTGTTCGAATCTATTTCCTCCCATTGAATTGGGTAAAGTAGTTCTTGTTCTATATTGTCGTAAAGTTCAAAGAAGTTGTTTTGATTCAAAGTGTAATATCCCGATCCAGAACGAATAATGTAAACCAATCCTTCTCTGATTATCCGTGTTCGATTGTTCTCCATCCATCGTAACAGATCATTCAAATCTCGCCCTCGATTAGGTTCAACGCTATCATCTTCATCATCATCATCATCATAAGCAGGAGCAAATAAAATCGGAGCAACTGGTGAAAGTGGTTGGAATGGCGAAATTGGTTCCAACTCTTGCTGAGCTCGTGCTTGTCTTGTAGTTCTTCTTCGTATCCTAGCCTGTCGCTCAACTTCAGAGACATCAATCCTTGCTTCGTAAACTTGATTGAAAAACTGTATAGCTCTACGATTGATTTCTGATTGACTTAATCCTTGTACTTCTCGTTCAAAAGTTTCAGCTAAGTCTGGGTCAGATCTGATTCGATTCAGAGCACGTCTTGCCGACATGTTTGTTCAGTTCAGATGGAGCTAGATTTATAGGGCGCGAGCGAACGAGCGAACGAGCGAG
>TARA_R100000805_G_C3625935_1_pt1 | contig 9894 bp, 19 predicted proteins | sample TARA_R100000805 | Tara Oceans TARA_R100000805 (sample SAMEA2622832) | marine metagenome | biome: marine biome (ENVO:00000447); feature: surface water layer (ENVO:00002042); material: "saline water (ENVO:00002010), including plankton (ENVO:xxxxxxxx)" | depth 5 m
AGTACAGCTAGCCGACAAAGACGCAACGATTGCTGCGTTGAGTCGTACGATTACTGAGATGGAAATGACTCAGGCTGCTGAACAGAACGCTAAAGCTAAAGCGAAAAGCAAGTAGTTCTTACAGGAGAATACGATGCCTAAAGTTGGAAGCAAGAAGTACCCGTACACCAAAGCTGGGATGAAGGCTGCCTCTGCTGCTCGTAAGCGACGCAAGACCAAAAAGATCCGAAGAAAAAAGTAAGTGGTGATATATGGAAATGAAACCTGACACCCCAGAGAACTCTGGTGTTGCCGTAGATGAGCCTGAAGTTGCCGTAGAGGAGCCTCAGGAGGTTTCGACAGAGGAAACAGCAGAGAAGAAGCCCCTGTTTGCCATCGAAGATGATGATGGCAACCTGCTCACTCCTAAAGAGCTTATGGCTTCTGCTAAGACTGTAAAAGATCGCATCAAGGATGCGAGTACCCAACCTGTAAAAAATATGTTTGCTTCGTACATCAAGCAGGGGCTATCTATTGTTGAGTCTCTGGCCGATGGTCTAGAAGGAAAGAAGAAGGATAGGTAAATGGGCTGGCTGCTAGGTTATACTCTTGGAAGCATGGCAGCGTCTTTTGTTGTTGTTCGCTTGTTTGATTTCCTGGTAGGTGGTGCTGTTGACTCAGCAACACAGGCTGCCAGAGGTGTCGTATTTGTGAACACTTGGGCTGCTGTTACAGCTAAATCAGGGATGCGGGGTTTTACAGACTCTGCAAAGAAACTACGACTAAAGAATTTAGTTGTAAAAGATAAAGTGGATTCGTTCACTAAAGAGAAGTAAGGATTATCAATATGAATGAGTGGCTCTTGGTAGGAATTGTCGCTGCTGGCACAGTTCTACTCTTGGGTGGTGGTGGCTGGATGGCTACCGTACTCCGCCGTGGCGGTAAAAAGGGCGAGTAGCCTATGCTCGCCCCATACAGGGGCGCAGTCCGTCGGCTTGGTAATCGCATAAGGCGAAGGCTTTTATTAGTCTTCTTGGCCTTTGGTATAGGCGCATCTTCTACTTGGTATTACAAGGAAGCTGTGTTTCTGTTCCTGCTTGAACCAGCAGGGGGGAATCTTTCCCCCTTCGACGGTATGCCCGTTTTCAATTCTCCCACAGCGATGATGGGAGCAACTATCCAACTCGCAATGCGTGGTGGTGCAGCAGCAGCATTTCCTGTGCTGTTGATTAGCATTTACACCTTGATAAAACCGCTGATTGCACCTATGCACCGGCGGTTCTTGGTTATCTTCATTCCCTCTACGATTGCCAGCTTCCTTGTGGGAGCTGCATTCGCTTACTACGTGCTGTTACCGACAGGACTTAGTTTCCTGTTGAACTTTGGAACAGGTATTGCTGTTCCGATGATTGTCATATCGGAATACATGGATCTTCTGACGGCCATGATGTTCTGGTTGGGGGTGGTATTTGAGCTGCCTATAGTGATGTATTTACTGGCACGTATGCGTATCGTGTCGTATCCGAAACTGAAGGGCTTTCGTAAATACGTCCCTGTAACTGCGTTCATATTGAGTGCGATTCTCACGCCTACGTTTGACGTAATAAATCAGACGTTGCTGGCTGTGCCTATCATCTTGTTGTACGAGGTCGGTTTGTTCTTGTCCTGGATAGCGTGGCCCGAAGAGGGCAACTACTTATGGTTCAAGACGATAGGATCTGTAGCGTCAAAGATTTTTCGTGGAATAAAAACTGTTGTAGCATTCCCTGTAGTAAAAACACGGTGGCTCTACAGAAAGGTTCGACGTAAATGAAACGCTGGTTAGCTATTGGCGCAGTTGTAGCAATCGCTGCTTATGCAATGCGTATGAAAAATAAACTGTACTCAGCGTATCTCGAACGGGTTTAGTTCCATATTTGCGACAGACCGTGATAGCAACTCAAGCCTACCCATGTGAACTTGATGGTCTTACCGGCAAAGACTATTAGCACGAACCTTCGTACCGGATACCTGATGCTTCCAGCAGCTACGCCCATTACATCGAACACTGGGTTCGGTATCACGCTGGCTGTAAATATCACCAGCCCTGCGTAGCGGCTCATCAGACTGTGGATCTTCGGGTAGAACCTGCTCCGCTCCAGCAAGCCCTTACCGCCCACACCAGCAGCGTATCCGGTCAACTCCCCTACTGCTTCTGCCGACCCTGCGACCACTCCGACTATTAGCGGGTTCAGTCCGACGGCTGGTGTTGCTGCGACGCATACCGCTGCCAATGCGCCAACAGGTACGAACATCAACGCTGCACCTAGAAATGCAGCGATCCAAATTCCTGTGTATCCGGCAGTCTCTATCACTTACTCATAAATAAATACATAAAGAGACCTCGCCGGGGCAGGAAACCGATTAACCGCCCCGACGAGGCATCAGGAGGCGTAACCGCAAGGAGAAGATACTTGCTGGTTACGCTCCAAGCGTACCACACACCACTACTTGTACGTGTCGAGGTATGTAACCCCCACAGCTAGTGCAGACCACACATGTCCACTGATGCCTTTTAGCACACCTGGTTTGGACTCCCATCCAGATGTGTTGCAATCTGTGCAGTCATCATGCTCTCGCCCAGTCCACCCCTTACCCTTGCAGGTTTTGCACTTCTTCCCCCCGACGGCCTTCTCGTCACCGCCGTACTTGTCTATCAACCCCTGCCGGATAGTGCTGTCATTAGCTCTAGGAGACTCGCAGACAGCGAGCTTGACCTCTGTGCGGGTTATATAAGTGCAGGGCAACGCTGAAGCCTCTGCGTGTCGGTCGAACCGTCCGGTCCATCGCACAGTGGTAAATACATCTTTACCGCTAGGCATTCCGAAGTTCACGATATCTTCGATAACAAGAGGGACTTGGAACTTGTTGATGATTGCGTACATCTCTTCGTTCTCAGTCCAGCCCCATTCGACAGGGATGCCTTTCTCTATGTAGCACCAGCCTGATTTTCTAGTGCCGGGATCTATTGCCAGTATCTTAGTCATCATGGATTTAGTTGCTCCATTGTTCGTACCAATAGGTCCCTCTGCTCTTGTTCTATTCTTTCCATCTCTTCTTCTAGCAGGGTTTTTCCGAACTCAGAAAATACGTCTTTGTTTTCTGAAGGCTCAAATAATAAAGATGCTTCTTCTAATTCTTTTTCTAACGAAAGCACGTTATCTTCAATGTGTTTTAGTGCGCTTTTTTGGATTTCTAATTGTTCCTGCAACCAAGTAACTGGGCGAAGTTCTAGGAACTTGCGCTCTGCAGCTTTTACGGCAGCAGGTGAACTGTTGTCCATAACGTGTATTGGGATACCTAAAATCTTAAAAGCCTCGTGCATTTCTTTTTGAGCAGGACTTAGTTTGTCTCCTGTTTTCTTGTTCTTAAATTCAATAGCCATTGCGCTGCGACGTTTTTTTGGGTCGTCAGGGATTTTTATAACTAAGAAATCAGGCCACCCGTTTCGGTAAACTTTCCATTTTTTTTTAGTAAGAGCGTTATGTAATTTTTGTTCACCTTCGTTCATCTTGTGCGCCCTTCCTTTCTACTTCACAAGTGCTGGCTTTAGATTCAAAGCCTTCATAATTTTGTTTCGGAACCCAGGTGCAGGAGGGTGTTGATGAGTAGCCCCTCTGGGCTTTATTGGAACAACCCCTAAGCACGTAGGACATTCAGCTTTGGAAAGCCCTGTCAGTCGTTGCTGCTTGACTACCTTGTTAGAACCAGGGCAGATTTTCATAAACTTGATTAGCTGAGATCGGTGTGAATTTATATTTAGGTCGTAGCTCTTGTGGTAATTACCCGAGAACTGAATTGTGAACAGCTCTTTCAAGTTGGCGGGTGGCTTGTACCACCCACACATAAGACACTTCGGATCTTCTCCCGGCCACGTAGTCGCCATCAGTCCACGGCATTTCTGGCACTTCATCTAGAATTTTTCAACCTTTCTGCTAACTCTGTGTACGCTAACGCTGCTTGTTGCGGAACTACTCCGTTCCCGAGGATTCGGAGTCGGTCGTTTCTAGCCAGCCCTCCGGCCATCCCATTAGCCACTCCACGAACAGGGGATTTAACCGCTGGCCAGTATCGTTGGTCGATGTTATTCCAGTCGCCACTTGGACCTGGTGGGAAAGCATGTGTTGCATGTTCCCGTTGATTGTCCCTGCTGCATCCTCGTTCGCTGATGGGGTTTGCCAATGTTTCACTTCCCTCGCCAGCCCCAGACTCCCAGACTCCCCGGAGTTGCTGATCTTCCGAAGGCGACCTGTCCCCGTTGTCATGTACTTCGTGTTCTCGTTCTCTATGTCGCCCTGCGCTGAGTCCGCTGCCATTGGAGTTGCCCAGTTCTCCGCTTGCCCCGGCAGCAACAGATCCGCTCGTTCCGTCTGCCCTATTTGGCGACGATACTTGCCCTGAAAGGTTGCTGGAGTTTGCCAAGATAAAGACCCGTTCCCGGCGATGAGGTGCGCCAACGTCTGACGCTCGAACACTTGTCCATTCCGCATCGAACCCGACCGAGGCCAAGTCTCCGAGAACGTGTTCAATTCCTCCATGAAAGAGACCTGGGACGTTTTCCAAGAAGATGCTTCGGGGTCGTATCTCGCGAACCAGTCCGAAGATGTGAGGCCAGAGCCATCGTTCGTCATCAGTTTTTTTTCGTTTTCCTGCGACTGACCACGGCTGGCAAGGGAATCCTGCTGTAACAATGTCGATGTTATCCACGAGTGGGCTAACGACATCGCCTGTGAAGGTTGTAACGTCATCCCAGATAGGAGCCTTATCCAGCCACCCTCTTTCCATGTTCGCAGCCAAGACCGCAGCGGACGTACACTCCCTTTCAACGTAGGCGACTGGTCTGTAATTAGTTCCGAGCGCAAGGGAGAGTCCGAGTTCGAGTCCCCCACCTCCGGCAAATAAAGCCAAGCCATTTTCTGTGCCTCCGTTCATAGTAGATCGCCTTGTTGGTTTTGGAAGCGCATCTGGTAGCGGTAAAGGCCACCAGATACATGCTCCCGAACTATGTCGTAATCGTTCCCGTACTCTTGCTTGAACTTATCCTTCCGTAAGTTGCGTAGTTGAGCAGAGACACTAGCTTCTGGAGAGTTAGTTTTGGCAGCAATTTCTGCCAGTGTGTACCACTTTCCATCTCTCACCACCCTGTACACACGGTCCAGTTGTGTACTAAGGCGTATGTGATCTCTTTGGCGGTTGTAATCGTCACCGTCGAAGTCAGCCACAACTATCCACCTTTTGCTTTGATGGTCAGTTCTGGAGAAAGTTCCTCCACTGCCGATTCGATAATCCGCTTGATGTCACCACCCTTGCGGATCTCCTTCTTGATCTTGCCCTTGTGGAAAGTGCGAGGTCGAGGCTTGTTCATCAGAGCCTCAAGATCTTCTGGCGAATAGAACTCTCGAAGTGCAATCAAAACGTCGTGTCGGTAATCGAACTTAGGCTTGATCTCCACCTTCCAGGTCTCGTCTTCAAACAGGGTGGCATCTTGTGCTTCCATCTCAAGTTGGATGTGGAGCTTCAGTTTGCCGATGTTCTCTTTGATAACAGCCTGTTCAGCTTGCAAGCCTTCAAGGGTGTCGAGCATTGTTCTTATGTTTTCTAGTCCCACGACAACTGCTCCACATCTTCCTTCGGCTCGTCCGAAGAAGGCTCTTCAGCAGGAGTCTCTTCCTCTGGCTCCTGTTCTTGGGTGTCTAACAGCGCAACAAGTGTGCTGCCGTCTACTTCCTCGCCCTTCGCCAGTCGAAGTAACTCGTCCTTGACGATTTGGTTTGCAGCCTCGGGTGTGATGCCTAGAACTTCTTCAACCGCACCCTGCCCCTTGATCTGAATCAGCAGGTTGAGTGCCTGTGCCTTCGCAATACGCTGGTCGGTTGTAGACCTGGTAGTTGCCGGTGCTGCTCCGGTTTCCTCTGGAGCTTCCGTGGCAGCAGTAGGTTCGCCTTCGGCTTTTCGGATCTTGTTTATGTTCCGACCTTCGCCTTGCGAGCCGTCCTTGCGGGTGTAGGTGCGATGTACTAGCTGTACGTTTACAACTTCTCCCTGCCTAAAACCATCGCCGGTGTACGGGTCAGGTCGGTTGGTGGTTTCGTTCCACTCACCCTGCAGGTTCCAGATGTTTCCGTCGGCATCCTCTTCAAACTTCAGTCCGTAGCCGTACTGTCCGTTGAACTCTCGTTCGACAGTAGCCTTTACCCACTGGAAAGTGGTTCGACCCTTCTCTGCGTCCATGCGGGTGACCTTGAACGGCCACATTTCTGTTGTCATGCTTGGCATTACTTGCCTCCTGTGAATGGGTTAGCTGCGCTAACCTCGACTTTGCCTGTTAGGTTGACGTACAGGTCGTTGATTGTTTCAGCCCTGTCTACTCTAGGTTGTGCTTCACCACGCAGCCAGCGTCGGACCATCTCAGCAGATGTGCCGATCTCATCGGCTAACTGCCTGACTGAGCGGTCTTCTCTCAGCGCACGTAGTTGTTTTATCGTTGTAGTTACCAAGTCATCTCCTCTGTAATCCTGTTTACCAGGTCATCAATAACGCAGCCCTCGTTGTGCGTAACTAGAGTTACATCAATCTCGTCATGCTCGTTGTAAAACTCGGCTGCACATTGCACACATCTAACAACACCTTCTAGGCGAGTTATGTGTGTGTAACGCCTAAAAGCATTACGAGAAATCTGAGTAAGAGTTTGTTCAAGGGCTTCTCTTGTTGCTTGTGTAAGCATCGGTCTCTATCTTCCTCCTAAATAAATACTACTACACACCTCTCTTACTTGTAAAGCATTAGTTCCAACGGACACCCCTTTAAGGGGGGTGTCCTTTTTGTGTCCTCTATTCTGTGTCTTTTGTAATGTTGTACATACCGCTTGGGCCTTGTTCGATTACCCCCCTGTTCTTCATTCGCTGTAAGGCTTTTGAGATGGTGTTGTCTTTCAATCCAAGTCCTGTCAGTTCCTTGACGATATCCTCACCGTACATCTGCGTCCCTTCTAAGACAGAGAGTATGTGTTGCGCTGTAGTAAGTTTCTTTACGAGCGTTTCGGTTGTCGTTAGATCTGCAGGTGAATACTTGATGGTCTTTGGTTTTGTAGCCTCGTCCACCTCGAATCCAGCATGTAAACCGAACGGTTCCATTAGTCCTGTGTTGTTCCCTTTCTTGTGCTGTATAGCGATGATGGTGTTCTCTTCATCTTCTGTTTCCTTCTCCACCTGCCATACAGAGCGCGCCAAGTTCCAGAAGTACACCGACCCATACGGATCGTTGCCACCTTTCGATACATGCGTAATACCTATGCTGGCTACGCCCAAAGAACTCATCACTTGATGCCATGTTCGGGCAGCTACAGCGTCGTTCGTATCCTCATCGGATGCTGCAATTAGCGAATCAACACAGATCAACTCGATGTTGTTAGCGACAATATCTCGCTGGATAGAATCAATGTGATCTGACAAGGCTCCGTGATATCTCTTGTAGATAATAGGTTCGACCACATCGTCCCATGTCATGCCCTTCCCATCTAGCAGGGCGTTAGCCGTAGCGTAGAAGCTGTCGGCTGTGTCCTCCCAGTCCAGATACATAACGCCAGCAGGTATACCTGGGTCGATATCCGGTAGAAACCGCTCACCAGTTGCCTTACTCAGCAGGATTGCGAGCGCAACGGTCGATTTACCTTCACCACCCATGCCAAAGATGAGGGTAGGGGAGTTGCGTTGAACAAACGGCCGAACGCACCAGCCGTTGTCGACATCTTCCGGTGTGTAAGATCTCATGTCGATACCTGCACCTGCATCAATGAGGCTCTGCGATATGAGTTGACCTATTTGGTCGAGACACATCGGCCAGTTCATTGGTTTGCGGTGCTTCACATGGCGTACAAGAGATTCTCTTGAACTGCTGGACAACAGGTTCAGTCGAGTTGGTCCGTACAAGTGGGATGTATGCGTCCGAAACTGCAATATACATTCAAGTGACGCACCTCTATCCGCAATTCGCGAAACATCAACTACTAGATCCTCTTCTACCCATCGGAATATCCTCCTGTTGGCGATGGATAAGTCCACTATCGGAGCTGAGAGATCTTCTGCCGTGTATACATCTCCCTCGGTGGGGACGTAGCGTGAGTAGATAGACCGAACAACGGTGTCGAGTTCCCGCTCGTCCATCGGAGGGTCACATGCAAGCCGAAACGATTCGAGTAGACCACGCGCTATATCCTCGGAGATACGTTTGCTGTTCAGGTATCCAGCGAGTCTAGTGGCTACGTCATTACGCTGACCTTCTGGCGCACCGCTGGAGAGGTACTCTGAAACCCACGTAGGCTGGTCAACTACTCCAGACAGGTTTGAAACGCCTGTCCGTGGCTTCTGGGCGGGTTTATGGGCATCTTGCAGCTTCACCAAGTCGTGCCATTGGGCTAACTGTTCTGTTTCATTGACCCAGGTATAGGTTTTACCCTTGACCGTGGTTGGTGGTGCTACGACATACCCGCCTTCCTGTCGGATATCGAGTCCGTTTATCCCTGCCATTCCCGCAGTTTGCTTTAGCTCTGGCGTATAGGCGGTGTAGATATGGAACCCTCGTGGCGTTTTACACCGCAGGGTTTTAGGTGGCGCGCCAATCTTGTCGTAGACCTCTGAGTAGGCTTCTCTGCTATCGAAATCTATGACCGTGAGTTGGCTAACTTCTCCGGTTACGATCCCCACTCCCGCCTTCGGGTAAGTCTTCCACAACTTCTTCGCGTGTTCGGGATCTTTGGTATAGCTCTTCGATCCGTTCGGTTGCAGGAGCTTATCTGCGACGGGTATCTTCTCGTTCGGAGACAGGGCGATAACCCCCCAGCCTCGCTCGATGTAGCCTAGTGCTGCATCTAATACGGTTTCCATTTTCTAATCCTCTACAGGTCGGTCATTTCACCTATCAAAACGTCTTGTGAATCCATGATGTTAGCCCACAGATTCGCCGTCACGCCAGACTCTTGTGTCCAATCCGGTATGACTTGCAGCGTCCATAGGCCACCATCGTCCAGCATGTACCACGCCTCGTCTTCCTTGAGGTCCGATGCAAGATAGTCCTGGACATACTCTCTTGCCTGAGTGCGGAGATCCTCCATTGTCGGGCGACTCATAGCGGAACCTCTTCTCTCTTCTCGTGTTCAACAAGCTCTTCACGTTTCGAGATCATCTTCTCGACACCTTGAAGTAGCAACTCAGGGTTTCGGCCTTGCACCGTTCCTAGCACCCTGTTGTCCCTTGTAAGCACTTGGATTATGTACTCTTCCATTTATCAAGCCTCCGCTTCCACGCCTTATCCTCTTGTTGCCACGCCTCGTGGAGTATCTGACCAATCTTCGCAACAAAACATTCTGGCTCATGTGGAACCTCTTGAGGCTCCTCGCCCATGCTTTCGCAGACATTACACTCGTAATAATCAAGGGTTGGTTTCACACGTTCGGTTTCGCGCCACGTAAACGCAAGATCTCCGATCTGGTCTTCTAGGCTCGCTATCAAATATTGGTTTTTACTTAGTGGGCGAACCATAAGTCCCTTCCATTTCCCGTATCAGTTTCAAACCGTACTCGCCAATGCCTCGCACTTCGAGTAACTCGGTATCGGTTATTTGTAGATCCTGCAGGTTTTTGAATCCTGCCTGTGACAACGCGCCATATATTCGGCCAGCAGCCTGTCGATGTGCAGGGTTTGCTTTACCCCAATCGCACAGAGCTTTCGCCAGCTTGACAGGCTCACCAGGTTTTGCGCTGCTACGTTCTTTGCCTAATAAAGCGCGCCACGGCTCAATAAACCAAAAGAATCCCATTTAGCACCCCCAGATATTTATTTTTGTGGCGTATAGTTTCCGGTCCACGATCAAGCCTCCACT
>TARA_R100000805_G_C3625907_1_pt1 | contig 9696 bp, 5 predicted proteins | sample TARA_R100000805 | Tara Oceans TARA_R100000805 (sample SAMEA2622832) | marine metagenome | biome: marine biome (ENVO:00000447); feature: surface water layer (ENVO:00002042); material: "saline water (ENVO:00002010), including plankton (ENVO:xxxxxxxx)" | depth 5 m
CCTTGGGTTAGTGATCCAAACGGTAATTTTGGACCTGGCTTTGCGGCGTTTAACTATGTTTTAGATCCTAACAGTTCATCTTATAACACAAATGTTAACACGCCTTGTAATGACGGTTCTGGTAACAACAGTTGTTGTGTTTATCCTGACACTCCATTTCCTTCAGTAGGTTTTGGTCCTCTTTTTGTTGGCTCTAACTTTGTAAGCACAGGCCTTTTATTAACTTACAACAATCAACAAACTGGTTTTAGTAACGTTGTGTCTTCCTTTGTTCAGTTTGGTGTTGGTAATAATACAGGTACAATAGATTTAACTAATGACTCTCAAGCTTTAGGTTATATAGTAGATTATGATGCTGTTTTACTTGCTCAGCCTTCTCCTAGTACAGCTTGGGAGCCTTTTGTTGATAACGGCACTCTTACTGCCACTGCTACAGTAGTGTTTGAAGGAAGTGTTGATAATGATAGCATTAACGACACAATAACAACTACAGTTACTAAAACAAAAGTGTTTACTGTTGGCTGCGCGAATGGTAACTCAAGTCACGTTAACTTTGATATAAACAATTTACCTGATTTACATCTTGCTAATTCTTGTATTGATTTAGTTGCTGGTTGTACAGACGACAGCGCTACCGCTGGTGTTGGTACTTTACCTCAATTTTACCACTCAAGTTTTAACGCTGATTGTGTTAGTGATCCAATAGCTCCTTATGGAACAGGAGGTAACACATCTTGTTGTTGTTACACTTGTAATCCTATAGAGTGGGATACTACAGGCGGACAAGACCCTATAGAAGTTGGTCCTTTCTTAGGTACTTCAGTAGCTAGCATGCAGTTTAATTTTGTGCCTGCAGCCAATGTTAATCAAATAACTTTACAATTTAAAGAACAAGGTAGCTCAACGTTTGTAAACGCTTCGGGACAAGCTGGTAATATAACTGGTGCTGGAGTTTTAGCTAGTGGTAGCTTTACTTGGAATCCATTACCAGGTGAAATAAACCAAAATACTACGTATAATTTTAGATTATTAGCTCAATGTAATAATGCAGACAATTCTGCTAACTGCGGTAATAGTACTTCTGCAGAAGAAACTGTTGCAATTACGTTAGCTCCATCTGGTGATTAATAAAAAAATAAAATATGGCTTTTGTAATAACAATAACTTTTGACTATAATATAAATGAATCTTTACAAGTTGGTGACAATGTTTATCATAGCTCACCAAGTTCAAGTGGCGGTTTTAATGTTGTAAATAGCACTAATGATTTAACTCATATAGGTGTTGTTTATAATATATTATCTACAAAAGAAATAGAAGTTTATAGTGAATATGTTGATAACACAGGTGCACCTTTACCAGGCATAATACCAGTTCAAGATAATTATATATCTTTTTCAAAAAACAGAACTGTTAACAATAACAACTTAACAGGTTATTATTCTTTAGTTGAATTTAAAAACAACTCTAAAACTAAAGCAGAGATGTTTGCAGCTGGTAGTGTTGTAACAGAGAGTAGCAAATAAAAATTAAATTATGACACAAGTAAAAATAATTAAAAACTTTGAAATAAACACGCTTGATTTAAAACCAACAGCATCAACAAGAAGATTTAGAATATTCGGTGATGATGGTGCGGCTTTTAAGTTAGAAATAACAAACGAAGACACTCATTATTATAACTTTTATACTGGCACTTTTTCTGCTACAAAAGCATCTTTGCAAGAAAAAATAAGTGGTAGTGTTTATGTAGGTAATATTGCTTTTCCAGCTATTAGCGATGATGATCATTACAATATAAAACTTTTTGCAGAAGAAAACACTGTGCACGCTGAGTATAATGAAGTAAGATTTAGCGACGGAAGTATTGATTTAAACTCATCAACAGGTTCAGAGTCTTTATTACTTGAAAAAATAATATATCAATATACTGCTATAAACTTAGAACTATCTGGTTTTTCACCTAATAGTACTGTTTCTGGCACACCTACAAACGCTACAATAGCAACTAGTAAATATGGCACAAAAGCAAAAACAGCTTTTACTATTACATTAGATGCTGGTGCTGCTAATGCTTATAGAATTTTAAGACAACCGCTAGACACTGATTTATTATCTTTTGTTCAACCTGTAATAGGAGCTGCACCTGTTCAACTACCTGGTGAAAATATATATCCAGCTGTTAGTAATACAGATACTGTTGATAATGCTGTAACAAGTGGGGTTAAGGTTGTTATGGACACTAATGTTGCTGATAAAATGAAAGTTGGTGATAGAATAACTGGTAATGCTGCTTTAAACGCAGCAACCGTAACTGTAGCTGCTTTAGATCCAGATGATGATAATCCAAAAGAATTTTCAATGTCTGAAGCTGTAGCTTTAGCAGATGGTTTAACGTTAAGTTTTAGTAATCAAAAAAACTATCAATGGCCTGTTAATAATTTTGCACATATAATAAAAAAAGGTTTTGTGGTAACTCCAGCTACAAATGTTACAGCTAATACAAAAGTAGCAGATTACGAAGATGTTGTTACAGAGTTTGAAAACACAAAGGAAGAAAGAAAAATAGTTAAAAACTTTGGGCCAGCTGTAAGTACTTTAGGTAAAAAACCTACAATAGTAAAAAATGAAATAACAACTCAAGAAGGTAATATAGTTTTTAACAACCAACAAGTTTTAGCTTTAGCAGGTGATACAATTAAAGTAGGTGGTTACGGTATTGAAAACGCTCTTAATGTAAACGGTTATGAAATAATACTTAGCGATTTAGCCGTTGCACTTACAGCAACTACCACTACAACAACAGAAGTATCTGCTGGTGGTAGTTCTGCTGACATAGCAATTGCTAGTAGAATAGGTATAATAAACAATGTTTCTACAGTAAGTGGTGTAGGTATAAATCCAGCAGTGGCAGACCCTACAATAACAGCTGGTGGCGGTAATAGTAACGCTGGTGATATTACAATGAGTTCTGTACAAACTTTAGAAAATGGTATTACACTAACAATAAATAATACCAGTAGATATGCTACAATAACTGGTAACATTGAAATAGTAAGAGCTGGTAATGCTGCAGCAACGTTTAGATTTGATATTGAGAAGTTTTTATCAAACTCAGCGTAATAGTAAAAAAAGCGTTAAAACTGTGACTATATTAGATATAAATAAAATTAAATCATGTCTAAAAACGAGTTACAGAAAATATTCGATAACACGCCAGCTAAATCTTACAGAGAAAAAGTACAAACAGTTGAAAATTATCTTATTAGCATTGCCGATGGTGACAACATTATAGGTAATGGTAAAGAGATAATATATCCTGAAAAGTTTTGGAAATATAAACACTCTTTTGCAGAAGGTTTATATATAAGAGAAATGAATATGAAAAAAGGCCAGTTAGGTGTTTCGGCAATACATAAACACAGTTATGGGTTTTTTTTATTATCAGGTCTTTTAGCAGGAACAAAAGAAGGTGGTATTGATGAATTTAAATCACCTTGTTATATTGTTTCACCACAAGGCGCAAAAAGGATAGTATATGCTATTACTGATTGTAAAATAGTTACAGTACATGCTAACCCAACTAATACACAAGATTTAGATGAGTTAGCTAAAATAAATGTAGTATTTGATTGGAAAGAATACGATGAATATTTAAAAAGTAAACAATGAAAATATTAATTAAAACATATATATCATGAGCTGGGGTGCGATAGTAGTTGGCGCTATATCCGCTGGTGTAGGTATATATAATGCTAGTAAAAATAGAGAGCTTGCAGAAGACATGGCGAAAGACGCTAAAGTAGAAAAAGATTTACAAAAAGCAGAGCTTGAAAAACAAATGAATATTTATAGAAGTCAAAAAATAAAAAATCCATATGAAAACATGGAAAACACTTTTGAAGACTTAACTGTAAATCAACAAGCAGCTCAGTTTCAAGCTCAGCAAGGTGCACAACAACGTGCTAACATAATGCAAAACTTAAGAGGCGCAGCTGGTGGCTCTGGTGTTGCAGGTTTAGCGCAAGCATTAGCTAACCAAGGTGCTTTGCAAACACAAAAAATATCTGCATCTATAGGTCAACAAGAAGCAAGAAATCAAGCTTTAGCAGCTAAAGGTGCTGCAGCTGTACAATTAGCAGAAAGACAAGGTGATCAATTTGTACAACAAGCTAAGATGGATAGAGAGGCTACACTACTAGGTATGCAAATGGGGCAAACAACAGGCGCTAATTTAGCTTTTCAGCAAGCGCAAGCTAACGAAATGAATGCTCAAATAGCCCAGCAGCAATCAATTGCAAACATGCTAGAAGTTGGGGGTACAGCGTTTGGTAATATAGATTTTAGCAACGCTAGACAAGGAATACCAACTCTTGATTCTACAGCTGGAACTGATTATGGTAATTATCAAGATCATGTAGATGAGATGACTAATGCTGGTATAGAGCCTATGTCAGAAGAAGATTTTTATCAAGTAAATTATCAAAATATAACAGGTACACTCTAAAACAATTAAAAATATGGCAGGAGATAGTTCATTAATAAACGCAGCATTTGCACAGTATCAGTCGTCTTACGCTTCTGATCTTACAAGCAGTGCTAAAATGATAGAAGCACAAAACACAATAGCAAGTAACTATATGAAAGTTTTTAACGATGCTTTCAAGGCTTATAAAGTAAAAGAAGAAAAAATAGAAATGGGTAAAGATGCTCAACTTGCAAATTTTAAAAGTATTTTAAATACAAATTATTCTAAACTTTTTGTGCAAAAAGAAGTTATGCCAGCAAAAATTGTTGCTGCTATAGATAACGAGGTAAGAAGACTTCAAGAAGAGTTTGAAACTGTAAACACTTACGGCGATGGTGATAATGTAGAAAACGAAAGAGCTAGAATGCGTATAAACGGTGAGCTTCAAAGAGTAATAAACGAAGCTATAAACGCAAGAGCTACGTTTATAAAACTAAGTGATAGGGTTGAAGACTGGCCTGAAGATGCTATTAAATATAAAAACTTAGATGCTTTAACAGCTATGATGGATTTAGATAATCTTGATAAAAATGATAATGTAGCTGTTAGTTTTGTAAATGGCAAGTTAACGTTTTCTGCAAGAAACTATAGGTTTAATAATGAAACACAGTTAATGGAAGGTCCTATGGTAAGTTATAACATATCACAAATGGATGGCTTACTTCCAGGCGCTATATTAGCAAACGACACAAAGGTTGTAGAGTTAATAAATTCTTTTGGTGAAGAAGGTAAAACAGCGGGCTCTGAAGTGCGTGGTACGTCTTTTGACTTAAACGAGTTTACAACTAAAATAAATAATATTATACGTACACCTGAAGATTTTAGAAGTTTAGCAATGAGAAGAATACCTAATTTAAATGAAAAATCATTTTATCAGTCTTTAAAAATGGACAACTTATTTAGAATTGACATTGATATGTTGAACTCTACTTTAGCTGAAGAGTTTAAAAGTAAATTAGATCTTGATCCTGATGGCAAAATTGATGTTAACGACATGAAAAATTTAAGTGATGAAGATTTAGAAATTTACACTCAAAATTACAACAAATTAATTCAAGTTTTAACTGATATAGATTATGTTGACCCAAATAATCCAGAAATAAAATTTGATTTAAATACATCTAAAGCTATATTAGGTAATTATTTTTCTGGTTTTGCTGAAGGTGCTTACAATTCAGGTTATAAAGCAAATTTACCAGAAGGCTCAGATCCAATGGAAGGTTACGAAATGTTGTTTGGTAGAAGAGTACCTGCACCACAAGGTAGAGTTACGCTTGAAAGAGAATACGCTCTTGTTAATAGTATAGCTTCTGGGCAAGACCTTGTTACTGTAAACAAAAAAGTTTACAAATATAACAAAGACAAAAAAATGTATCAACTTTATAAAACACAAGAAGCAACAGATCCTTTTGAAGACTGGCAAGACGGAGAGTTTATTAGAAGAGAAAGCTTGATACAACAAGCATCTGAGGTTTATGGTAGTGTGGATAGTAATTACTTTGAGAAATTAGATTAAATTAAATGGAAGATTTACAAGATTTATTTTACAAATTAAATTCTCGTAACCTTTTTAAAGGCGATAAAACTTATGATGAGTTTAAATCAATGTTTAATGATGAAACTTATAAAGAACAAGTATTTAATATTGCAACTAGAGAGGGTTTGTTTACTGGCGATATGAACGCGTTTAGACAACAATACGATATTGTTATTACACAGCCTAATAAAAGTGTCTTAGATCATATTTCAGAGGGTGTCAAAGGGCCGGTTACTGAAACTGAACTAGGAATTAAAAGAGTTCAAAAAAAATTACAAGAAGAAAAAGAACGTACTTTAGCTATAGAACAAATATACGAAGAAATAGGTTATATTCCGCCTGTAGAAGGTGAGTATGATTTGAACAAACATATGACCAATTACGAAGATAAAGTACAACAATATGTAGAGTATAGACTAAGTGGTGAAAGTGAAATAGGGTGGATTGATTTTCAAAAACAGTACGACGAAAATCGAGAAAATTTAGTTAACTTGAGACGGATGAATGAAACGGCACCAGGTGGTCCGCTTAATCCTAAAGGATCTTATTATCAAAATATAGATTATATAGCTCAAAATCCAGTAACAGCAGAATCATTATATAAAGAATATAAACATAAACCTGTACAACTTGATAGTGTATATATTGATGATATTCGTAAAGAAGTTTCTGGTTTAGCTATTGATGGTGTGATAAAAGTAGAGCGTCAAGGTTTTTTTCAAAAAAATTATGCTTATTATTATACACCAACATTACCTGATGGCAGTAAAAATCCTTTGTTTGGAACTAAAGGTGACGGCGCTTTTGGTATACAATTAACAAATGTTGCTAGTGACGAGCAAGTTAAAGCATATGAACAAAAACTTGCGTTTTACGAAAAAGAAATTACAGCTGATAAAATTATAAATAATTATCTTACTGTTTCAGAAGAAGAAAAAGAACGTATTATTGATGGTACTTTAAGTCCGTACACTATTGAAGATCGTATAAATACTAGGACTTACGGTCAAAAAGATTATGAAAAATTATTTGATAAAAAAACAAAAATATTAATTGGTGAGGAAAAATATAAACTTTTACAAAAAACAGGTCTACTAGAGGAGTCAATACAGTCATATTTAGAATCAGAAAAAACATCTAAAAGAAGACCTGGTTTAGGTTTAATTGGCACAGAAGTTAATATACTGTATACTTCAAAAGATATAAAGTTTAATTTTAATGATTATATAGCTAATTACAAGTTAAAAGCTGATGCAGATCTTGAGGTTTTAATGGATCAAACGCAACAAAAATTGTCAGTACAATCATCAGGTTTAGTAAACGAAGTTTATGAAGAGGTTTTTGAAAAACTAGTGCAGCGTTTTAATAAAATTTATACATATGATCCTAACACAAAAACATTTACAATAAAAGATCCTACTGATGTTGGTGAAAATTTTTACGATGGTGAAGCAAGAACTATTATTAAAAGAACTCTTAGTGAAGCAGATTTTAATAAAATGTTAAATAATCTTGCTAATAAAAACTTAGCATATGATCCAAGAATAATAGAGCTTAGTAAAAAAAATCAAGTTGCTTTTGAAAAAATAATGGACGCAGCTGTAAAAACCTATAAACCAGAATATAAGCTTTTAGATAAACTAATGGTAGAACAAGTTAATGAAATGTTACGTGATGTAAATTTTGATGTTTTATCAACTAATAGAAAAAAAGACGTTATAGATAACATATGGACGTTAATGAACAGAGCTTTAGAAGACAAAGGTTTTGATGAAGAAGAAATAGAGCTTCGTAAAAGAGAGTACTATGTAATGCTTTTTGAAAGAGGACTTGCTTATGAGCATACTGGTAAATATGATAAAGAAGGTAATCCTGTAAAAAACTTAAGTATGTTTGCTTTAAAAGATTTAGCTAGATCTATAAAACAAACAGAGAACATTGATCAAAGAATAAAAGAACTAAAACAACAAGAACAAATAGCGCTACAAGGAGGTAATATAGGTTTATCTGTAATAGCTGGATATAATCCCGCGGAACAAGTACAAAACGAATTAAAACAATTAAATTTATTAAAAGATTTTGCTGACGATATTATAAACGCGCCAGAAAAAATAGATGGCAATTGGGTACAAAATTTTGCCGCAGGTTTCAGTAGTAATGAGTGGTATGAATACATACCTTTTATTAGTGGTTTAAACCACATGTTAGATGCCTCAACTTTAAAACAAGCTGCTGATAGAATTGCACAAGGCAAAGGTAGTGCTCAAGATCAGTTATTAATAAATTTTGCTGCTTATAGAAATCTTAGTGAAGAAAGAACTAAAAAAATGGGTGGTGATTGGAATGGTTATAATGCTGGACAAATAACCGCCAACATGATGCCATATATTGGCGAGTTTGTTTTAACAAGCGGTGCCTTTACCTCTGCTAGAACAGCTGCTACAACTTTATTAAGAAAAAATTTACTTAAAAAAACCGATGATGTTATAACTAGAGCTATATCATCTGGCTCGGCATCAACAACGCTAATTAACACTGATAGAGCTATAAGAGGTTTATCTTGGATGGTGGGTACTGTATCACAAACAGCTGTTAATCCACAGCACTATTTAACTTCTACACTTGAAAACATGACACCTGAAATGAAGTTAGCTTTTGATCAAGAAGGTGGTGAGATGGTAGGTATATTAGAAGGCAATGGTATGGGCTTTACAGAAGCGTTTGCAAAAGGTTTTGGTACTAGCTGGGCAGAGCTTGCTACAGAAAGAACAGCCGAACTGTTACCACCATTATTTAAAGGTATAAAGAAGAAATTACCTAAAGATGTTCAATTTGCTATGGAGAGATTAATGCTTGGTAACTGGATGAAAGGCAAAGGTTTTGACAAAGCAGCTGCACTTCTTTATATAGGTGAAAATAGGTTAGCTTGGAACGGTCTTTTAGGTGAGATGTTTGAAGAAACATTAAATCAACCACTATCTAACTTAATCATGGGTAGACCACTTGGTGAAGGTTTAGACTCTTCGTTTTTTATTGAAATGGGCCAAGCTATGGCTGTAACTGCAGGTGTGTTTGGTGTTGGTCAAACAGCTTTTGGAAACGACACTCCTAGTTACTATGTAAAAGTTACTGATAAAGATGGTAAGCAAAGTATAAAAAAGTTTGATTCAGAGTCTGATTTTTTAAATGAAGTAAACAACTTAGATAAAGACGGTACGTTTAGTAACTCTGATTTTAAAGTAGATTTAGAAATAAATAATGATCTTGTTATTATGGACAAGGTTGAAGATATTATTAATAAAAAAGAAAATAAAAACAAAAACAATATTACATCTACTTTAGATAAAAATTTAAAAGATGAAATAACAGCTACAGAGGTTGAAATATCAAACGAAGCAACTTCTGAAGAACAAGAGCAAATAGATAAAATAGAAACAGAACTAGAAGAAGCTCAAAGTGAATATGATAGTACCAAATTAAAAAACGATAGTAAATCAGATCAGTCAAAACAAAAAAAGAAACTTATAGAGTTACAAACTAAAAAGAATAATATTTTAGATCCTATAAGAGAAAGAGTTGAAAAGAAAAAAAGAACTAATGCTTATATAAAAAGAAATAAAAGAATACGAAA
>TARA_R100000805_G_C3625897_1_pt1 | contig 9618 bp, 6 predicted proteins | sample TARA_R100000805 | Tara Oceans TARA_R100000805 (sample SAMEA2622832) | marine metagenome | biome: marine biome (ENVO:00000447); feature: surface water layer (ENVO:00002042); material: "saline water (ENVO:00002010), including plankton (ENVO:xxxxxxxx)" | depth 5 m
GGTCTCTCAGCCTATGGTGATTGGGTACCTGGTGGTAATTTAGTCGAAACGGAAAACCAAGCTGGTTCTGATAATCAATATGTTGGTCTAGTCACAAAATCACCTATTCAAAATGTATCGAATATCGAACAAGATGATTTATTTTTATATCATCAGATAGGTTCTGATGAATACAAAGATATATCTGCTCCATTAGAAGTATACTTTAGTTTTAATTATTTAGAACGTGATGAAACTAGCGTGGATAAGATAAAATATAAAGTGATAGAATGGGGCGATGAAGAAGATCAAATGTCTGATCAACAAATTTTAGATAGTGAATTTTTTTATCTGTATGAAAGCGATGATTCTGTTTTTGATGGCGCAAAATATAAAAAACTCTGTTTAATTGCCTCAGAAGCGATCGAATTAGAGGGTGAAGACGTAAACGATGGTGTTGGTGCTGATAGGGGTGTAATACATAGCCATGTTTATATTGAACCTGGTATAAAAACAATAAAAACAATCGTGTTTAGGTTTGATGAAACAGGAATTTTCTTACTAGAAACATCAATTGTTCACACCAACATATTTATCGGAGATCCAAATCAAAAGATACAGAATTTTAATATATTTGGTGGAGAAGAATTTACGGTATTGCCGTTGGAAGAAGAACTTGAACCAATCATAGGAAATATAGATAAGAGATCAGAGTATGTTAGATCGATTGAAAAAATTAAAAATAATGATTTATATCAAAGTTCTGATTATTTGGAAAAACTATATGCTGATGAATTTTTACCTAATGTTAATAACGACTTATATGGTGAATATGCTGGTAATATAGATTTAGGTATTACAAGAGTTTTCAAAAAAACATATAATATCTTTGATTTTATCGGCGGTGATGCTTTACAAATTATAAATAACAATTTTGAATATCCACAAAATAGTTTACCACTCAATAGTTCTGCTACCGAGATACTTATAGATAATGGAGATTGTGTTGTGAATCTTGATCCAAGTAATCAAAATAATGATCAATTAGAAAATAATGGTACATCTGATGAAAAGGGTGTATTGATGGGTGATTTTAGATTAGTCAAAAATCCAAAACAAAAAATTAGAAAAGAAGATGCTATGCAGTTGCCAAAATTAAACACACAAAAGAAAAGACAGGCTTTTTAGATGAAAATTGTAAATAACTATACAGATAAGATAAGTAATCTTATATCCGGTACTGATCAATATGAAATACCAAGTGGTCTAACCACAATTGCTTACCAAAATGCATCAATTTTCCAAAGACCTGAAATAGTTCTTAATGTATTATCTACCGGTGGAACATTTCAATCATCTTTTACTTTAGAAAACAACACTGATTTTTATGTAAAGAACAATCAAATTTATCTAAAACCAAATGAGGTATTGGATAGAGAGGGATTTTTTGCCGGTCAGTATAATCTTAGATTTAATTTTATACAACCCTTAAAATCTAGTGAGAATGATAAATTATATCTCGGTGAAGTATCACCATCAAGAAGGGAAATAAGACTTAGCACCGCTTTTGACGTTAATATCAACCTTACTAAGATAAATAGCTTTTTCATCCTTGAGGGTGATGATTATAACTTCGATTGTCAACTAGAGTTATCACGTGGAAGATATATACCAATAAATGCCTTCGCTATCGATAATCAAACCGGCGGTAGAAATAGTTTAATACTAAAATTAAATGAAGAGTTCCCGACTGATGTTGCATTACTAGATACGGATTTTCGTCTAGTAAAAAAATGGTTTGCTTCACAAGAACAGACGATCTCCTTTGTAGATGAGGAGGGTTTGGCAACAGGTGGTGGTAGATTTTTACAAGTTGACACAAGTTTCTTAACTGAAAATAGTTCAATAGAAGATGATATAACAACTTACTCTGAGATCATAACTGGTTCGGAAGATGTTGTATCTTTATTTACACAAAGAAAGAAAGATCAAAATCTCAATATAGATTTTTCTGAATTTTCAAACCATGTCTTCTTTGGTTCTGCTGTAAGTAAATTAGAAAATTTTAAAGATAAAGTTGTAAAACTTGAAGGTTTGTTTAATCAATTATCGGCATCATTATCCATCAGTAGTAGTATGGATGAGATTGAGCATAGAAAAAGTTTATTTAAACAAATTAGAACTGAAAAAGAAAATTTCACTTCATATGAAAAATTTATGTATGAAGATAATCAAAAAAGATCTCCTAATTCGGCGCCTGGATTACAGACAAATTTAGCTGGTGGAAATTATAAAAATAAAAGAGATGATAATTATACAACTTTAAGTGGCAGTAAATCTGAAGGTTTCGATAAACTGCACAAAAAAAATTCTACAAGTGAATATATACATTTGTTCACAGATGTATACAATGTTGAACAACCACCTTTTTATAATAGAAATGATTTTGTTTATCTAAGTTTTATACTAAGAAACGAAGCCCACACTGCTGATTCAGGTTACACTTTACATATAAGTGGTGGGGTAGCTAATGATAAAATGGAAGGACAAACTTATAAAGAATATGATTATGGTCGATCTTATAAAATACCATTTAATGCTTTTAGTGGTTCAGTATTAGCAAATCCTGAGTCAACAGGCTCACACTATAAGAGATACATATTTAAATCACAACAAAATTATTTTAGACCGGAAGAAGCAAATCCTGATGTATTTACGATAAGTGATTATAGTTCGACATCAACTGCTTGGGAAATACTAACTGGTTCAAATGTACAATCAGCTTCAACCAATGGTTCTATAGGTGATGGTTTTGCCTATGGTATTAGAGACAGCTCAGGTCAACAAACACAATACATATTTCCATCTGTGGTTGATAGGAATAATCTTAGTAACACATTTACTTTTATTACTGGTTCTTTATTACCACAAGGTGATTTATTTCCTGTTTATGCTCAACAGAATCCTGCTTTCATTCCCCATTTTTCTTCATACTTTACAGATGTTCATGTATCGTATAATGATCCGACAAATGTTCACCCCTTTTCAACTGTCTACAGACCACCTAGTGGAAGTTATGCTGGTTCGGATGAATGGAATAATTGGTACGATGGTATTCATGCTTCTGCTTCTCTATACGATACAAACAATATACATTCGCTAGTCAACAACTTACCACTTGAATTACGAACAGGTGATCAACATGAGGTGTTAAGAAGATTTGTTAATATGTTGGCTGAGCAATATGATTTACTTAGAAACTATATTGACAACTATTTAAATTTTTATAAATTAGGATATACAAATCCAAATTCGATGCCGGATAGTTTATTACCGATACTTGGTGATACTGTTGGGTGGGAGTTATTGAATGTACAAAACAAAAACACATCTATTGAAGATTATGCTGAAAGTACGGCAGGTGATGAAATCGGTGTACAAGCTGTTATTAATTCTACATGGAAAAAAATTCTAAACAATTTAGTTTATGTCTACAAAACAAAGGGAACTACAGAAGCAATTCAAAGTTTACTAAATCTATATGGATTCGATTCTAATGGGTTTAGAATGCATGAGTATGGTGGTTCTACTGCTGAACACAATCCAACAATCATCACTAATGAGGCAACTAACTTTGAAAATGGATTAAAAAATGTTCAAGGTAATGTATCATTTGTTCAGAACATAGAACCATTTCCCATGATCAATTTCAGAGGAACAAATTCACTCGGTGTGGATTGGTGGAGAAATGATGCGACTGCTAATGGTGTTGAGTTTGTGTTCAATGCTGATAAGTCATTAACTGATCAAACGATACTAAGGTCAAGTGGATCAAATAATGATCTATGGGATTTACGACTAATACCATCAGCATCATCAACTGATTTTAGTCAACTACAATTTAGATTGAATACAAGTAACAGTGGTTCTAGTGTTATAGCTTCTAATGCTGTATCTATGTCATCTCCATTTGTTGATTTTCAAAATGGTAATATCTACAATGTACTGTTACAAAGGGCTGTTGTGACTGGTTCATCACCACATAATGCTTTTACTCAATCCTATGAGTTATTCGTAGCTAGAAAAGATGATGATAAGATATTAGATGTAAGTGCCACAAGTATGTCGTGTGCTATATCAGGTGCTAATTATAACTTTGTCAATCAAGATGTTTCAAAAACATCAGAGAATTTATTTGTAGGTGAAACCCTAAGTGGTTCACTGGCTGAACTAAGGGTGTGGAATAAAAAATTAGACATATCTAAATTCAAACAACATACCTTGAATTATAGAAGCACGGTATCAAACACCATAACTGGTTCAGTTGATGATATTATATTTAGATATCCGTTTGATGAAAACATTGTTAATTGGTCAACTAATCCAAATTCTGCTTCACTAAAAGTTCATGATGCTAATTCACAGAATGTAAAAGATTATTCTATATTCATAGTATCACAAAGTAATTTTAATTACACGACAACGATGACAGAACAAACATTTTATAGATTTGCTATAAAGGGAAATGATAAATTACCAAATGATAATCAGACAAATCTAACACCTAGAATGAAAACTACTGGCCAATTAAATCCTGATCAAGCTTCTATTGAAGATCCAACGGATGCCAGTGGTCAGCCAGAAAGACAATTCACAAATAGATTTGGACGAGATGTTTCTTATGTAAATGCGGTTGATGGATTGGTGATGAACCTTATGCCTGATTTTAGAATAGATGATTTTATCGGTGATCCTGATGAATCTCTTACAGATACTTATGAAGATTTAATGACATTACGTAGAAAATTGTTAGATGAGCCTGGTGTAAGAATTGATGTAGAAGCTAATATTAGAGCTGTTGAAAATATTCTAAGTGATGAAATAAAGGAAACATTAGAAGTATTGACACCCGCAAAAACTAATTTTGAAATGTTCTATGATATCAAGAATGATTCTTTATTTCGATCAAAAATACCAAAAAGAGCTCAACTCACCACTCAACTAAACCCAAATAAAGCCATAGGTGTAATTGATGCCGATAAATTTGACGAACCAACAATCGTATCTACTGCAAATGAAAACATTAAAACAGCATTTATTGATGCAGATAAATTTGATGAACCTACTGTAATTTCATTTGCTAATAACAATGTAAAAGAGGGTAAGATTGATGCCGATCAATGGGATGAACCAACGATTATATCTACAGCAAATGAAAATTTAAAAATTGGAAACATAGATGCTGAACAATGGGATGAACCTACGATAACATCTACTTTTGAAAACATCCAAGGTGGAACTGATATAGAAATGGTTGATCTAACTAAGTCAAGATTAGCAAATAATTTCAGTGCTACTGCAGAAAAAATGAATGAATTTTTCTTAGGGTCTAAGAATCATATTGGTAGAAACCAAGGAACAGGTTCTAACAGTAGATTTTTTAAATCCATTAATGGTGGTGTTAATGGAGATTTTAACACTTACAAATTCGAGAATAGATTTACATTTAAAACCATCGGTGATACAGAGCATTTTATTAATTCATCAAGTCATCATGATGAATTTAGGTCTTTTCAAAATAGACATTTTGTAGATCAAAATCATCCAGAAAGATATGTTTATAATTCATTTTTTGGAAGTAATGGTAATGGCACAGTTGCTGGTCGAATGGTCGGTAGAACAAAATTTTTCAAAACAGACTCGGATGGTAACATAACATATCCGTCTAATCATTATATAAATGCGCGTACCAGTAAGGACAGATTATTAAGATTGACATATTTAGGCACACAACATGATGGTTCTAACCCGACCCAAGATCCATTGAAAAATGATCCACAACCATCGGTCTCGGCATATATCATAAATGTTCGTGGTTCGGATACATTGAATAGATTAAAAGTTGAACGACCAATAGCAAAAGAATTACAACAGATGAGACTGAGATTAGATTCTGCCGGTGGTGGTGTTGGAGAAGCAACTTTTAAATTGTTCAGAAAAAACAAAGAATTGTTTACTGAAACATTCAATACAGATACTAGAATTAAAAACACCAAATTTTCTTTAACAGGTGCTCTTTCAGAATATCGTTTATTAATTACACCGGAATCAGGTAAAAAAATTGGAGATGCTTTTGTAATTGGTAGAACTATAAAACAAAAAGATGGTAGTAATAAAGTTCAGAAACTTGCCAGTATAAGTGCAGCTCGTAGACCAAATGGTACAATGTCAGTAAAATTTACAAAAATAAGAGGACCTTTTACTATTTTATTTAGAATAAAATAAAGGTAAATGGTATTTTTAGTTTTCACTATATTTATAACTAAATAGGATTAATTATGGGTATATTAAATAATGACACAGTAATTGTAGATGCTATCTTAACTAAACTTGGTCGAGATAAGTTGAGACAAGGTGAACCTTTAGGCATCACACAATACGCCTTTGGAGATACAGGCGTAGATTATAATTTATACAATCCGAATCATCCATCAGGATCAGATGCTTATGGTCAAGCAATTACAGGCTTACCACAATTAGAAGCTGTGCCGGATGACGATGTTTTTATGAGATCAATATTATTTGGTAGTGGAGAACGTGGTATACAGAACTATGGATTTATTGATTTGCCAGATGGTTTAACGAGAACCATACAACATATACCTGGTGGTATTCAAAGTACAGCAATTGTATTGAGACCAAGAGTATTCTCTGCTGGTACAGAATTAACCGATACAGAATTTAAATTCACAATTTTAGACCACAGAGGATTAACTGCTACCATAGGTGGTAATACAATCGTTGGTAATAATTTTAAATCAGTTGATGTAGATAAGAGATCAGCTAATGGAGTTGAGTTACAACTAAATGCTCAAGCTGGACAAATTTCTAATCAAGTCATTAGAACTGTTAGAGTACAACTAGTTGGTGATGGAGCAGCACCAGTTCAAGTAACGATCACTGTACAACCCAATACCGATGTTAATAGTAGTGGTAATACTTTTGGTGAAGGTGGATAATAGGAGTAAAACATGAAAGCTTTTAATTTTGCTGAAGATGTAGTAACAACCGAAGTAACTGTAACTGATGGATTTGGTGATGGTGGTGTTGGTATATTAACTGGAACTAATTTAACAACTGCATCATTATCAGACGCGCAGAAAAGAAAATACTATAATATACAATTTAATTCCAAGGATCACTTATCTGTTGCCTATGGTCATATACAAGGTAGTGGAAGTGCTCAACAAAGTACTACTGTGGAGGGTGAGACTAAAGCTATTTATGGTCAATTTTTTAATTTATTAGAAACCGATAGAAGTGCCTTAAAATCAAACAGAGGTTTTCTAATTGGTAATGTTACTGCTTCTGATGCTTACTTTATTGTAGCTGAAAGATTACAGATGAAGGATAGATTAAATCCTGGAACATTCACTTTATCTTTTTCAGGTTCTAATTCTGCTGGTACGGCTACGACACTTAATTTGACAGATGACAGTAAAGTAAACAATGCTACTGCTGCTCCCTTTGGTGAAAGATATTCTATACAAGTAGGTTCTGCAGGTGTGATAACTGATACTACTGAACATGGTCATTTTTATCCGGACGCCGGTATATTTGTTTTGAGTGGTACTCAAATGTCTGCAAGTTTACCTGGTAAACCTACTTATGTGACTTCGGGTGTTGTAAAACCATCGACTGAAATGGGAACTGGCTTGACACCAGATTTACGAGTCGCTGATGCCGTTGATAACGCTCATAAAATGGTTACTGCCTTATCCAAAGGTTCGGTGACATTGAGATCAGAAGAAAAACAATTTATCTATGATTACTTCTGTAGGGCTAAAGCAAATGAGTTTAATTATTCACAAAACCTAACATTTTGGAGTGGTTCACAATATGATATTCGTCATTCTGATATGATTAACAATCCACAGGTTTATATTACAGAAGTTGGTTTATATGATGAAGCTGGTGAATTAATGGCTATCGGTAGATTGAGTTCTGCTCTAGAAAAGAATTTTAGTTCAGAAGCAATTATCAAAGTCAGATTAACATATTAGTGTTATGGGATGCTTAAACAATTTACTGAGGAAAATGTAAATTTATACGAGTTCAAATCGAATAAAAATTACACAAAAAACCAATCTCAAATAATAAGATACAACTTTGTATCTGGTTCATCAGACGAAACTCTATCACGAAATTACAATTTTGCTAGAATAAATTTTTATCTTAGTGGTTCTGATTACAGTCAACATGTAAAAAGATATAATTCATACCCAACTGCTGGCAACAGATTCAATACCGATAATATGTTTTTTAATAAATTTTATATCAGTGGATCTGTTTTGTCAATCCCACAAAATGAATTCGGTGACAAGATAAAACCAGGCACATTTACACTTACAGATAACTCAACAGCAACAGAAATCACAATTATTGATGATTTCAATGGTAACCTATATGCTCCAAATGCCCCATCCTCATCCAATCCAAGTCTAGCACTATCATCATCAGCAAACTATGTGGGAAATATATTTTACGAATTAGGTGTATTTACAATAGTAGAAACAGGCTCATTCGATGGGACAAATAATTATTCAGATGTAACTAGTGGTAATTTTACAATAAATTACAAAGGAGTTCATGACTTGACAACCTATGAATATGTCTGTACTGCTTTACCTAATGAATTAAATCAAACACAAAATATGTCAATTTTTAAGGCTCAAAGTGCTGGTAGATTGAAGGATAATTTGACTGGTAGTTTATTTCCAACTTATGTAACTGAAGTCGGTTTGTATGATGATTCTGAAAACCTAGTAGGTATCGCTAGATTGTCAAAACCAATACCAAAATCAAGAGTTATTCCCATGAGATTCTTCGTTAGAATGGATTATTAATAAGATATATATGATATTTATTATTGTAATCTAAACCACAGGAGAAAAACGTGATTGAAACATATGCCGAATACGGCGCTATTGGTGTTATAATAATGTTATTCGTTGGTATGATTAAGTTTTTACAATCATCTTTGACTAATAAATTAGGAGAAATCGAAGGTATCTGTATAAAACTTATAGATCGTTGGAATCGTAGTGATGAAACTCGTGACAGAAGACATGAACAGAGTAATTCTGAGAATGATAGAAGACACGAGCAGATGCTACAGGCGATTAATCGTATCACAGATGACTTAAACTACCTGAAGGGTAGAATAAATAATACACCAAAGTAGATGGATAAACCACAGACAGCAAGAAGTTATAGGGCAACCGTGTTAGACGATAATGCGGTAGTATCTATCAACCTAAAATGGTTGGCTCAGATAGGTGCATTGTTGGCGATGTTAGTCTATGGTTATTGGAATATGGTCACACGCATAACTAATTTAGAACAAGAGGTGGCTGATGCTGATGCTCAAATAGCAGAATTGGTAGAGAAGCATATTAAAGAAGAAGAAGTTAGATATACTGAAATGGAAAAACAGCTTAAATTTTATGAAAAGGAATTCAATATAAATCCTCTGAGCTGGGGTAGAAAGAAAAAGAAAAACAGGTAACACCCACAAACAAATTGTTACAGTCATCGTATACTTTTGTTACAATAGACACCTAAAAACATCCTCAAAAA
>TARA_R100000805_G_C3625887_1_pt1 | contig 9563 bp, 9 predicted proteins | sample TARA_R100000805 | Tara Oceans TARA_R100000805 (sample SAMEA2622832) | marine metagenome | biome: marine biome (ENVO:00000447); feature: surface water layer (ENVO:00002042); material: "saline water (ENVO:00002010), including plankton (ENVO:xxxxxxxx)" | depth 5 m
TTTATCTTAGTTAACTTCTACGCTACTAGAACAGATGCTAATTTTGAAGAATTAATCGGGGGATAATGAACTAAACAATTAAATATTATTATGGCAACAGACATTCAAGACTTCTTTACCAAAGCTGCAACAAAGCAATTTTCTCGTGATTTTCTATTTCGAGTTACACAAATTGATCTAATCGGTGATATATCTTTCAACGGGGAGGACGAACTAGTTTATGCTAGGACAGCAAACTTACCAGGAAGAAACATAACTAACCAAACTGTTAACTATTTTGGTCAACAGTTTCAAGTGCCGGGGAGGTCAACATATGCTAATGCTGAAGGTTATTCAATTGAGTTTTATCATGATGAAAATTGTGAACTAAGAACGAAAATGGAAGCAGCCTCAAGAGCAGTGTTTAATAATGAAACATCTCTTGGTTCTTATGGCATGCCTGGAGAAGAATCAATAATTAACTTAGTTCAAATAGACAAAACGTTAAAACCTGTTAGAAAAATTGAGCTTGTCGGTGCATCAATTAGAGAGATCGGAGATATTGAATACTCTATTGCTGAAGGTGAAGGAGCTATTTTGAACTTCTCTACTACGTTTGCTTACCATTTCTATAGAGATTTTGCCAAAGGCTCTCCAGTTTAATCAGTTTGTCGATTAATTAATCAGTTTGCCGATTAAATATTATTAATGGCAGGCGAACAATATGACTTTCTCAGTACCTACAGCAGGTATGGTCCTCCGAAGTTTTATCTTTCTTTACCGTTTTTATGGAAGATAGAATTCGAAAATGCAAAATTTGTAGTGGATGCAGTTGATGGTGCATTAGAAAAAGCTCGAGAGCGATGGAGAGTTAGAAATACACCAGAGGAGTTTATGGCTAATGGTAACATGATGGTGGCACGCGAAGTAACTGTTCCGGGGGAAACAACAGAGTTTCTTGAAGCAGGAGCAGATATAAACAAAGGTGGATTCTTGCCAGCATTTGGTGTGGAAAAAAGACAGGGATTCTTAAATAGAAATCTTACATTAAACATACTTGATACAAATGAAGATTTGGAGCATAACTTTTTTAGACCGTGGATGATAGCAATAGGTATCGATGGCTTAATAAATAGAAGGTTGCTATGTCCTAATGTTGTTTTAAGACAGTATAATAATAAAGGTGAAGTACGTAAGGGTTATAACTTTGTAGATGTATTTCCTACTAATGTAGAGTCATATACAATTGATTATGACAATGAGACATTTTTAGAAAAGAGCGTTACGTTTGCATTTAAAAACTATGAACCTATTGCTACGAATCAGTCCCCTAGCGATATACCGGTAGGTAGTCCTCTAGGACCTACGCGAAGAAATCCTATAGGTGACTTTGGCGCACCTTTTGACCAGCAACAGGCTAACCGATTCGGTCCCGGTCTCGGCCCGGGTCAGGTGGCCTAAACAAGCTCTTGACAATTTATTTTGCGTTATAATTAATAATATGGATCTCTCCTTTACCCTTCCTAATAAAAAGGAAGTTACAGTAAATGAAATCTTATATAAAGATCTGAGAAAGATGGCTTTATATAATGACTCCTCTTACTCTAATATAATTAAGTTTCTGGAATCATTTATTGTAACAAAAGGTCTGAATCTAGTAGAAAAGTTATTTACATTCTTTATTTTAAGAGAAAAATGTATTGGTGAACAAGTTGCTGTCGGATCTAAAAAAGGTAATGTTAATATTGACTTACAACTTTTTAGAAAAAATATTGGCTCCTTTGATGATATAAGACAAGAAATAGATGTTGAGGGAATTAAATGCGTTCTAAACTACCCCTGGAAGTTTTATGTTGGTGATACTGATTTTATTTTTTCACTTATTGAGAGTTTAGAAATTGATAATGAAAAGGTAATATTGTCTTCATTATCTAAAGAAGACTATACAAATGTTATCGGTAGGTTACCTGACACTATCTTTAAATATATCGAAGAGTTTGTAAAAAGTAATGCATCGCATTTTAGTATGATTGTCTATAAAGGTAAAGAGAATATGGAGATAGATGAAATCAAGCTTAACATGTTAGATGGCTCTCTTGCGGCTTTTATCGTCAAATTATTTGACTGTATAACTGATACAGACTATAGGGAAATGTTATTCGTCTTAAGCAAAAGGATTCCAGATGTACTATTTCTTTCAAACTGTACATATCTTGAACTTTTTGATTACTATAATCTATATCAAGATGAAGTCGAGAAACAAAACCAAGACTTGCAAAATCAAAGTGCTAGCTAAATATATGTATGAGTAAAAATGTCTCGTCCTTTTTAAATAAATTAGATAAACTCAATGACGTAACTATTGAAGTTTTTGTACCATCATTAAAAAAGAAGGTACCTACAAAGCCTTTAAACTTAAAACAACAAAAAGATTTAATTTCTTCTGCACTTGACGGTCTTAAAGGTACATTAGATTTCAACAGAACACTTAATAAAATTATCATTGAAAACTCAGGGTTATCAGATTTAAAGATATATGATAAGCTTCCTTTTATTGTTGCATTAAGAAAGCATGCTTTAGGTAATAGAGTAGGTAAGATTGAGCTACAGAGTATTCTTAATAACATTAAAAATATTCCACTAAACGTTAAAGATGAAGCAACTATTAAGCAGGATACTTTAAAACTGACGCTTAAGATACCCACTTTACGAGAGGAAAACATGCTACTTAATAAATGTGAGCAGGAAATTAATACTGAGCAAGAGTTACTTAAAGAAGGTATTGGAAAATTGTACATTTATGAAATACTCAAGCATATCAATACAATCCAGGTTGATGACGATGTAATTGATTTAGACGATATACGAATTCACGAGCGTGTAAAACTTGTTGAAAAACTTCCTCTCAGCGTCTATTCTAAACTTTCAGATTTTATTGAAACTATTAATAAGTATAATACTGATATACTTACAGTTGATGAAACGGAGTTAGCAATTGATGCTGAATTCTTCGATACTTCAATGAGCGATTAAATATTTAGGTGGCAGGACCTGATGATATAATTGCTTTAACTGATGCGACAGAGAAACTGGCTGCTATGCAGGAGTCAGAAGCTCGAGCTGCAGGTGACTATGATGCTGTCGACAGCATTGGTAAAAATGTTACCAACTCGTCTTTATACGGTGTTAAAAAGGGACCAAAAGTAAAAGCTGCCTTAACTTCTCCAGAAAAAGCTCGTCTTAAGAATAAGATGAGTATTGTTTTTAAACAATGGTTTATGGAAAAGAGTAAGTATGAAAAGGATGACAAGCCTGATACAGTAATAAAGAGAAAAAAAGACGAAGCCAAAAAGAGCGGTGATGCACGATTAACGAAGGAAGACGGTGAAAAGGATGGTCAGGGTCTTTTAGACTGGATATCAGGTATGCTTGGTATACTAGGTATTGGTGGTTTTGCTGGTCGAAGAGGTTTAATGAGGATGCTTGGTGGGTGGATATGGAAAGGTGTAAAGTGGGCTGGTGGTAAAATATGGGGTGCTCTTAAAGGTGTGGGCTCAGCCGCGTGGGAAGCAATTAAAGCTGGTTTTAGAGGAGTAGGAAATTTCTTTAGTGGTTTATGGTCTGGCTTTAAATCTTCAGGTTTTTGGAAAGGGTTTACCGGTGCAATAAGCAGCGGTGTACAAGCAGCTGGAAATGTATTCACTGCTGCAAAAGATAAGCTTGTAGATGCTTTAAAATCTGTTGGTAACTTTTTTAAAGGAGCGCTTCAAAAGATTCCAGGTATTGGTCAACTATTTCCATCGTTAGCGAAGCCACCAAAGCCGCCAACGCCTCGTAAACCGTCTGGTAGGTCTTCTAAGCCTCCGAAACCTAGAGGAGGTATTTTTGGTTTATTTGACAAAGGTAAAGAGAAGCTTTCTAAAGGGTTTTCCGCAGCTAAAGATTTTGGAGGGCGAGCTCTACAAAAAGGCGGGCAAATGCTCAAAGCAGGTAAGGACTTGGCTGTGTCAGGCGCAACAAAATTATATGAGGGTGGTAAATCAGTAGTAGGTAAAACATGGGAGGGGCTTAAAACAGTAGGGTCCTCTGCTAAGAAACTAGTAGGGGATCCTCTGGCGAAGGCTTGGGAAGGTGTAAAGACATGGTTTAAAACTTCTGGTAAGGGGTGGTTAGGAAAATTACTCAAGAAAATACCTTTTGTTGGGTCGGCTATTGAAGGGGCTTTTGCTGCTTATGATATCAACAAATATTCTAAGGATCCAGAAGGCTCCATGGAAGATTTAGAACAGCAGGTTGGTAAGCGTACGTTAAGTGGAGCGATGGGAGTGGCGATGGGTGCCGCATTAGCGGCTGGTCTGAGTGCGATTCCAGGATTTCAAGGCTGGGGAACGTTTTTAGGCTATTTAGCGGGTGATATTGTCGGTAAAAAGATAGGTGAAATAATGGCTGATGTATTTGGAGCTAGACCTATTGGTAGAGTAGTACTAAGTGTTTTTCCTGGACTAGTTGAAAATAAGAAAGCAGCCATGGCTACTGCTGCAGCAACAGGAGATAGGTCAGAGCTTGATAGAAAAGATCCAGCTTACAAGATGAATGATTTTATTTGGAGGCCCGGTTCGTCGAAACCAGTTGCTTTTAATCGGAATGATATTGTGATGGGAATGAAACGTGGCGGTCCTATAGGGGAAATGATTGAAAGATCACAACATGTAGTTAACAAGATAGTAAGTAACACAACACAAACAATAAGTAGATTGTTTGGTAGAACGGGAGATAAGGTAGAAGAGACCAAGCAAAAAAGCATCTTTAGTAGGTTATTAAGTAATACAAATAAAACTATAAAGAGTTTATTTGGTGAAACACAAGACACAGTAAAGAGCTTAATGAGTCATTCAAAAGAACCAAAGCAATATACAACGGTAGATCAAATATTAAGTGATCCATTTTTATCAGCTGAAGGTAATGAAGGCCAACAGTCCGCAAGAATAGCGGAGCTTCAATTAAAAGCAATTGGTGTATCTAATACATACTTGTCTCAATTAGTGCAGCTTACACAAGCGTTAGTTAAAAAACCAACCGGGGGTGGTAGCGGTGGTAACGTAGTAAGTGTATCACCGCCTAGCAACTCTATTGCCGGAACACAAGGAGATCCATCTGGTCCACAAATGGGTGATAGTAGAGTAGAATTTTATAATTCACCTTATAGTATGCATACCCCAGGTACGCTTACATAAATATTATTATGGCCGATACGGACATAGTTAGAAATTATGACTGGACCTCAGTTCCCAGAAACTCACCTTTGAGGGAAGAGGCTCCACAAGCTATATGTACGGCGCATAATCTTGATTCTAATCAGCTTCAACAATTTGTTAATGGTTATCTAAATACTGTAAGACCAGCATCTGAAGAGAACAGTGGAATTGATGACGGTATTGCATTTTATAGAGGTCTTTACCAGGGTGGTAAACAACTTGGTACTTATTTCTTTCCTTTCTTTACTGATGATTATAGAGCATTTACCAACGAGTATGCTGACTCTTTTTCCTCGATAAGTCAGAGAGGTGCACAAATGATAGGAGCAGAGGTAATTGAAAACTTAGCAGGCGCTGGTGAAAAGCTTATTGGTGGCGGTGTAGCGTTAGGTAAGGGTCTGCTATCGGTTACCAGCAGCTTAGTAGATGGCGTAAAGTCTATGGGTGAAAGCGGCGGAGGCGGCGCTAGTGCGGAAGGCTTTAAAGGAATAATAGATGAGATCGGCAAAGGGGCTAGGACAATGCAAGGTAGCATGGCAGGTACGAAAACAATAGGCGACCCTGGTAGTTATATTGAAACACCTAAATTTTATCAGTATGGTAATACTGATCAAGGGTTACAATTATCTTTTGCTTTATCTAATACTCTTAATGATGACGCGATAGTTAAAAATGCTGAGTTTATAAAGGAATTTACTATGATAAACAGACCTACGCGTGAAGGCCCTCTCGGTATGACCTTCCCAGCAATCTATCATATTGAAGTACCTGGTTTGAGATATATAGAATGGGCTTCATTAGATAACTTTAGTATTTCAATGCAAGGTCAAAGAAGAAGAATAAGTGGATCTATTGTCCCGGAAGCCTATATAGTAAATCTAACCTTTACATCGCTCACAATCGAACCAGCTAACTTTATGAAGATGGTGAAGACACCAGGACAGGATTCAGCAGAATATGAATATGAACGTGCAGAAGCTCTCGGGCTATTGAGAACACAAGCTGCGAGAAGTGGGAGTGTATTCTTCGGGGAGCTGGATCGTTTGCTAGATGAAACGGATGCTGTATTGAATGCTGAAAGAAGATCGAGAGGGCAAGCAACAACAAATCAATAAAATGAGCTTAACAGGAACAACAGGAAAATACCAAAACGATATCGAAGCACTTGATAGGCTTCCTTTAACTCGTTACGAGAGAATATTTCGTATATACACAGAAGGAAAGAGTAATAAGCAGTTTTACTTTTATAATATTCTTAATAAGATAGAGTTTCCTGATAACATAGATCCTCAATTACTTGAAACTTATATAGTTAAATCTCGTGAACCTTTAACTACCACGTCGCATAATATATACGATGATATTGATAGTTGGTGGATTATATATTTACTAAACAAACCTCTCCTCAATAACTTATTTTACGCTGAAGGTGGCATGCAGCTAAAGTATATTAAGAAAAATGAAAGGGGTTTAATCTATCAACAAATTACCGAGACAACTGCCTTTAGTAACAGACACTTCTAATGAAGCCAGGTAAAGACATCTATCCAATTAACGGTAGTGAGTTTTTCTGTAAGTTTAATCTCACTGGACCGGGTACTGGGGGTGGTCCGGCTGAAATCAACTTTACAAAATCTGCAGTTGTTACATTTGAGCTAGAAGAAAACTTTTTTGAGCCGTTTGCTAGTGCAAGCGTGACTGTTAACAACCCATTTGATTTTATTGAAAACACGGTATTCACTAGAGGCGACGGTAGAGATAAATTTAAAATTACCCTCTTTAATAACTTAGATACGAGACCGAAAGATGAAATAAAATTAGAATATGACTTTGTTATAGCTAATGAAAGCAACAGTGTCTCAAAAACAGACCGATCAAATAATTTTAAGACATATACATTAATAGAAGAAAATTATTTTAAGTTAAATGAGAAAATTCCTTATGGAAAGAGGTATGGTGGTGGTGGTCGAGGAGGCCCTGCTGTCGCCATTGGTGATATAATTCAAGAAATTTTAGAAGAGGTTATTGGGCCAGGTTGCATTGATGAAGAAAACTGGGAGCCAGGTGATATGGTTATAGATAATTTTCCAGAGTATATTATACCACCTATATCATTTAGATATTCTGATTTAATAAAATATTTACTTAGAATATATTACTTTATTGATGGTGATCTATCATGTCAGGGCTTTCTTACATTTGATAGAGTAAAGAAAAAATATCAATTACGACCTATTAGTAAAATATTTGGTGAAAACTCTAAATTAACGCAGGAGACTTTTGGTGTAGGTGACTTAACTAATATGCAAAATATTGGTGATTCACCAGATAACCCAATTGACGAAAAGATTCCCACTAATGAATACACTAACGCGTTAAAGAATACAAACTTTACTACACCTATGGTGACATACAGTAATGAATTTTTTACTAATTACTCTATCGCTACAACTGATAAAGCGTTAGGGATAGAGGTTAAAAAACTAATGACAATTAAAGACGTAAAAGAAGCATGGACAAAATCATTTGTTGATGTTTTTAAATATGTCGGTGGTAAGCCAGAGCCTTTCTTACCTTTAAACCAGTCAAAAAGCGAGATATTTAAACCCTTTATTCTACCATACAAGAAAGAGCATGTTAAGCATATTGCTAAAGCTCAAATGGTATCTAACTTAACATTTTTTAATCTTCAACTAGCCATCGATAATATTGGTGATACGGCGAGAAAGCCTGGTAAGTTTATAGATGTATTTAAAAGAAATAAAGAAGAAGAGATTGTAGATAAAAAGTTATTAGGTAGATGGTTTGTTACTAAAGTGAGACATCTATTCAATAAGGATAAGTACTATAACGTAATGTCATGTATTAAGACATGTACAGGACCTGGAATGAAAGTTAAAGATGTAAGTTAAATGGCAATATGTAATAAAAGTGTAGAAACGTTAAGAGCTTTAGAATTAACTAAAGATCAGTTTGTATCTGTTATAGAGACAGATTGTAAGGATCAAAGTAAAGGTCCTATATTAGGTTATACATTTACAAATAAGGATAAAGAGCTTTGTGAGTCGTTTAAAAAAGTATATCAGCTAGGATTTAATCAACTACGGGTTTTTGTTGACGACCTTATAAAAGGTAATCCGGAAATAGATGAACAAGCTGCTCTATATTATATGAGACAACTTTACAATGGTCCATTTACTAACCAAGTAGCTATATACGCGCAAAATCCTTACAGGGGTAGGGGAAGAGTACAGAACTGCTTTTTTCCGTCGCCTGATATATTAGGGTGTCTTGCAAATACAGCTCAGCAAAATGCTGGTACGGCGATTTATTATGGCGAATCAAACGATATATCATTAAATCTAGTTAAAAAGACCCCAGCATTTATTCGCAGAAATCTTAGTAACTGTCAAAGAACTTGCGCGCAAGTTATTCAATACAATACTGAGAGTGCTGTTTATAGTGATAATACGCTTCCGTATATCGATAAACGCTCTACCGAACGTGTTAACACAGAATATCTAGGTAGATATACGGCATCAACAATTGCTGTAGGTAACCTTATGTTAAAGGATATTAATTTTAGTAATATCTTACGCAGTATTGCTAACACTATTATTGGAATAATTGAAGACTACCTAGGATTAGATGCATTTAGATTATTCGAATATAAGAGAAATATAAACTTTTTTGACCCTGAGCAAAATATATCAAAAACAGAGAACGGTCAAGTATGTAAGTCGTTTTTAATTTTAAAGAAGGCTTTTGATGAGCAAGGAAATGAATATATTGATGAAGAGTGTGTTGAAGTATGTTGCAGCTGTTGCTGTGGACCATCGGTACCGAACTTTGGACTTACACTCTCAACCAGTAGTGGTTCTTTTGATTTATATACTGTAGCTGGTCAAGGTGCTGCTAGAAGTGGTGGTAGTAGACCTCGTGAAAATCCAAATATAGGCGGAACACAATTTACCCCTGAGCAAACAGCTATCAATAGACTTGGTACTTTCCCTGGTGTGTTAAATGTTACAACCTTTACAAGCCCTCAAAGTGCTTCAAATAAGACACTTGAATTAACTAACGGCGCTTTGTCTGGTTCACATTCTCACCCAACGAGTACAGGCGAGACGGTATGGATGCCATTCGATACAATGAAAGAGTTTCAAGACTATCTAGCACAAGCTAAAGAAAAAGATATTTGTGTAAGTGAAGAAGATTGCGATGATCTTAAGTTCTAAACGTCAATAACATCATCATCCTTTTCTACTAAAGCCTTCATTATATCGTCTCTAGATAATAGCATTTTAGTTTGATTATCAGCAATGTTTA
>TARA_R100000805_G_scaffold2422_1_pt1 | contig 9530 bp, 8 predicted proteins | sample TARA_R100000805 | Tara Oceans TARA_R100000805 (sample SAMEA2622832) | marine metagenome | biome: marine biome (ENVO:00000447); feature: surface water layer (ENVO:00002042); material: "saline water (ENVO:00002010), including plankton (ENVO:xxxxxxxx)" | depth 5 m
GTTTGGACAGCAAGCTTTAGGTGCTGATCAACGTGCAGCTTCGGATGTGGAGCAAGCGTTACAACAGCAGGCTTTACAGCAACTAGGATTTCAAGCTGCTGGAGCTTCTCCGGAAGAACAGGCTCTTCAGCAACGTATTGGTGGTTTAATTGAAAGTGCAGGAACACTTTCTCCCACACAGCAAAGACAAATAGAGCAGGAAGCCCTTGCGTTGGGTCAACGTCAAGGCAGGGTTAGGGACACTTCTACTGCGGCTGGTGTTGCTGGTAGATTGTCTGAGGCTCGCAGAGCTGATGAAGCCCAAGACCTTATGGCTGCACAGCAGCTTCTTGGTCAGCAACAAGCCATGCAGCAAGCGCGTACAGCAGAAGAATTGCAACGCATGGGCATGGGCGGTCAGTTTGCGGGACAAACCGAGGCATTGGCTCAACAGCGTTTGGCTGAACAGAGGGCCATGCAACAAATGGGCGTTGGTGCAACCGGCACCGCCGCTGGTTTACAGGCCCAGCAAGCTGGCTTGCAGCAGCAAGCTTTGCAGGCTGCTGGTGGACTAGAGCGGGCTCGCTTGGCTCAACAGCTACAAGGAACCGGACTGGCCCAAGACATTGCTCAAGCTGGTTTTGCTTCAGAAATGGCTGGAAGACAACAGCAGCTTCGGGAGTTTGGTGTTGGAGCACAAGAGGCAGCTCGTTTTGCACAGCAGCAGGCTCAACAGGATGCAATGCGAGCTCAGGTTATAGGGCAGCAAGCAGGTCTTGCTGGTCAACAAGCAGCCTTTGCGGGTGCAGAAGCCGGGCTTGCTGGACAAGAATTTGCACAACAAACTGCTCTTGAGCAGCAACAGTTTCAACAACAAGCTCAGAGGGATGCGGCCTTGGCTAGTTTATTTGGCCAACAGGCTGGTCTTGAACAACAGCAATTTGCCCAACAGCAAGCATTGGCCGGACAAGATGACAGGCGTTTACAGCAAGCATTTGGAATGCAGCGAGCCCTTGGTCCAGACATTGGAGCGTTCTTTGGTCGCCCTGCTTCTCAAGCTGAAGGACTGCAAGTTCTTGGCATGGGTCAGCAACAAGCAATGTATGGCACCACACCACAAGCAACCGATCCAATGTTAGGTGTCAACCTAGCCCTACAGCAACAAGCTAATCAGACAGCTCTTGATGCTGGATCAATGGCTGGAACGGCTCAGACCAGAGCTGGATTATTCCAAGGCATTGGTAGTTTATTTGGTTGTTGGGTAGCTAGAGAGGTTTATGGACAAAACAATCCAATGTGGTTATTGTTCAGAGGTTGGCTTCTGGATGAAGCTCCTTCTTGGTTCCGCAAAATTTACATCAAGCATGGTGAGCGGTTTGCTGAGTTTATTAGCAACAAACCATTTATTAAGTCTTTCATCCGAAAGTGGATGACCTCAATAGTAAAGAAGCATTACAAATAGATAGGGAAAATTATGGCAATATTAGGTAGCACAGTTGATCCCCGGTTGGGGGCCGTAAGCCCTGCGGCAATACAGGCACTCTCACAAGCTGGAGCGGCAACGGGACAGATGTACCAAAATCTTGGTCAGTCTGTTGCTGGTGTAATGGAAGATGTAGAATACAATAAGAAGGGGAGGAGGAAGTATGATGTTCTTATGGCTTCTGCTGATGCTACGGCTAAAGCTCTTAATTTAGATCCAGGCTCTGTTAAGTCTCTTATTGAGTCTGCTGGTCCTGATTTAAATGCACTAGAATCTTTGGAAAAATCCTATCTTGGTCCAGCTTTGATTGGAAGGGCCGAAACTAGGAATCAGATAGATCAGGCTACCACCATCAACCAACATGGTTACGATCTTGACGAAAAAAAGAGAGCACAAGCTCAGTCATTCACGGCGAGTGAAAACGAAAAAGATAGAAGGTTTAAACTCAATGTCATGGATAAGGACTTTGAGAATACAAAGACAAGGGATGAGTATCTAAACGATCTCGCCAATGAGTCATACGAGTATCAACAAAATGTTTTAAATTCAGCAAAGCTACAATTACAAGAGGGTTTAAACACTCTTTCTTTGGATCAACAAAAAGCAAAGTTTACTCTAATTAACGATCTTGAAGACAACCTTTTAGAAAGAAAAATAAAAAAAGATTTGGCAGCTTACACTGAATATCGGGAAAGGATTGGAAATAGCTTTGATAAGGAAGAAAGAAAAAAAATTCACAGAGAGTATGCAAGTAGGTTTGACGCACTTGGAACAACTCTTCCCGATTTGTCAGATACTCTTATGTCTATGAAAGACTTAAACTACAGACGTGATAACAATGAAGCAATTCCAGCTTTGCCCCAAAATCTTTCTAACAGAATAACGGAGGCAGAATATCACACAATGCTGATAGCAGCCAATGGTGGTTTAACATTTGAAGATATGGGAATGGAGGGAACAAGGGCTAATCAGACTGACGCAAACCTTGCCCAGATAAACCGAAATATTTATGAAGAAATTAGAAAGAAGATAGAGGGCAAGGAGTATTCTAAACCGAATGATCGCTACCAAAAAAAATACATTGGTCCGTCAGCCGCTTACATGGGTCGGGTTTCTGAACTTGGTGCTCCTGTTGCTTTGCAAGTCATTGTTGATGATAGAATGAAACCTGGGTTTTGGGCTAATTTAGTTCCTTGGGCAGGTGATCCAACTACCAAAAGATTAGCATCTATTTTGGAAAGAATTGGTTCTCGCAATACTGCAGAGAAAGTGATTAATGAGCCAGCTTCACAAAACTAATGCCTTTTACTACCGTCAACCTAAAGTCTGGTCAGTCTGTTCGGGTTGAACATTCGGAAGATGCGACCGAAGAAGAAATTATTCAACTAGCTCGGGAAGATGCCGCAGCTCAAGCTGCTGCCCCCCGAAGTGGTGGTTCTATTGCTAGAACTGGCCTTGGGATTGCTGGTGAAATAGCCGTTGGTGAAGGTGCCAAGCTAGGAGGAGCCGCCGCAGGAGCCACAATAGGGGCCGCAGGTGGCCCGTTGGGCATGGCCGTAGGCGGAGGCATAGGATATTTGGTAGGAGCCATTTCTGGGGGTCTTAGTGGATCTTATTTGAGGCAAAAAGTTTCTCGCCCAGGTCAGGATTTGTCCCAAGGAGAAATGGTTGCCGACACTCTTATTAACCTTATCCCATTTGGGGGCATTGGAAAGGGTGCTAGCTTAGCTACGAGAACAGCCCAACACGCAGCTTTGGGTGGAGCCATTGGAACCGGAGCAACTACCGTTGAATCCGTTATAGAACAGGGAACCTTACCCACTTTGTCTGAACTTGCCAAAGCAGGACTAACATCCTCTGTTCTTGGTGCTGGTTTTGGTATGACAGCAGAAAGATTTGCCAAAAGCTACGAGAAGTTTGCTGGCCGCAGACCTGAACGCATGATGGATGCGTTACGCAAAAAAGACCCAGATGCTGTAGACCTAGCCAATGCTGCTGAATCTTCTGCCTTCCGCAATGCAGAACAAACGAACCAAAAGATGCAGCAGGAAATATTAAATCGCCGAGAGCAATTTGATGACGATTTGATTAGACTCTTGCAAGAACAGGATCAGTCCAGTGGCGGTATATACGCTGGAACGGGAAGGCTAAAAGTTGAACCAGATGTTGTGGGGAAAGCAGGAGAGGTTTTGGAAGAGGGAACAGATGCTTACAGAGCATTACGTTTGTCTAGGCCAATAGCTGAAAGAAGGATGAATAAACTGGATTCCGAGTTCCAAGGATATACAGATTCTATAAGGAAGGCATCTACAGAAGGAAACATACCTCCCACGCTTCTTAGCAATAGGATAGATGAGTATTTACACGCCAAATACGCTCCAACCTACAACAAAAGAGTTAAAACGGATGGTGGTGCTGGTATTAGCGTTCTTGGTAATGAAATGACAAATAAAAATGCCAAGAAAATAGTAAAGGAATTTGATGCCAATATTCTTCCTTTTGCATCTAGTGCTGTAAAGCAGGCTCAAAAACTTTCATCCGACATAGCGGATACACTGTATGACGGTAAAATAATAAATCAAACTGCATACGATCAGTTTAAGAAAAACCCAGACTACGTTCCCTTGCAGAGATTGATTGATGATTCTTTAGATCCAAATCAAGCAGAGAACTTTTTCTTTAGTAGGGCAGTATTCAAACCAAGCACACTAAAAGAGGTTAAGGGAAGTGTGGATCTTGAAGCTTCTATTACAAAAAACTTGGTTACGGCCAATATAGAGGCAATAAAGCTAGCTGAAGCCAATAAATCCAACTTGGTTTTCAAAAGACTTTTGGAAGATCCGGCCAACAAAGAAAGAGCTAGTGAAATTGTTAAAGTAAGGAAAGAAACAGCTTCTGGTCGTTTTTTCAAAAAAGATGCCCCAGTAATAACCGTATTTGATCCTTCAAAGCCGTACACAATTACAAAGACAATTGATGGGAAAAAGGTAAAGGAACCATCTATTAAATATTATTTAGATTTTAGCGATGGGGTGGCCCCAGAACTTGGGTCTGCTGTTCGGGGAGTGAGTAAGAACGACATGGGTAGCTTGATGAAAGCCTCTTATGCCATAAATAAATATCTTGGTGCTATATATACTGGGTACAATCCTTCATTCCTCTTGCCCAACCTTATGCGTGACCGTGTTGTTAGTGCTTTGAATACATATAGAAACTTGGATTCATCGGCTTTAACATCTGTGCTGAACCCCAGAGGAACGTATCAAGAAATAAACGTAATAAGGAAAAAACTTTTTGGTCAACCTCTTCAGGGTGAAGAGAAACGATTAGGTGCTTTGTATGAAAGGTTTGTTGCTGACGGAGGATCGGCTGGAGGTATAGCTACAGACACCCTTAGACAAATACAAAAAGACGTTAAGGATTTTGACTTCTCTAATAAGAACACCACTAAGAAACGAGTTGCTGCTTTTAACAATTTTGTAAGGAAGGCTAATGAAATGGTTGAAGACTCAACCAGATTCAGCGTTTACCGAGCAAATATTAAAGCAGGAAAGAGCGGGAAAGATGCGGCTATGGCAGCTCGGAATGCTAGTTTTGATCCAAAACAAAAGGGAACTCGCGGCGAGCAACTTAGAGCTTTATACTTGTTCTCTAATCCTAGTATCCAATCGACCAAGAACTTTTGGAGGAGTCTAAAAGACCCCAAGGTGTTTAAGCCAGTGTTGGCCGCAACACTTGGAACCGCTGTGCTCATTGAAACATACAACTCTATTATCGATCCAGACTGGAGAAACAAAGTGAAAGGTGGCCCTGACAAGAGCGAGTGGAGACTGAATAAGAATCTTGTAGTGCTAAATCCATTCAAGGGTGAGGATGGAAGTTTGTCTTACTCCCAGTTTCCATTGGCCCATGAGATTGCTCCAATATGGACTGCTTCAAATGGCATTGCCCGAATTATGCACAATCAAAGCTATAAGGCTGGTGCCGCAGCAGGGTTGCTAGATGCAGAGGAACTGGCAGCTATGCCTGGAAGGTTGGATTCAACCGATCAGATAATCAAGGGTATAGGACAAAGCATTCTAGACGGATATAACCCGACTGGGGGCAGCTTAATACCAACTGTACCAAGGAGAATCTTAGAACTCACATCATTGAACAAGGATGGTTTGGGTAGAGAGATTGTTCCTGAGTATTTGATGGATCAGAACATGGCGGCATATGCTAAGGTGAATCCTTGGACCGCAAAAACTGTTGGTGGTGAAATTGCAATTGAACTGTCCAAGGAACTAGAAAATCTTGGTGCTCCTGTATCCCCAGAAAAACTTCTCTATATGTTTCAGACTGGCTTTGGTGGTGCGGGAACTGAAACACTTAGGTTGTTTGATGTTACCAGCAAACTTTTTAATCGGGAAGAAATTAAAGCTAACGATGTTCCAATCTTCCGAAGGTTCTTTGGTTCAACTTACGCAGATGGCTTTGAGCAACGCACCGGTATAGAGCCCGATCTAAAGTTGTTTGAATATGAGCAAAACACCCAGAACTCTCTAAACAGCCAAGAAGCTTTTGATATAATCACTAGGCTACAAAGCATAGACGATCCTTTTGAAAAACAGATGGCCCTACAAACAGAACTGTCGGCATCTAATAAATCGGTTCAACGCAGAGTTAGAAAAATGATTCAAGACAAGGAGCGTGGAATTACTAGATCTGACAAGAGGATAAGAAAGCTTGGTGTCGAGAACGGCAACAGGGCTAGGTTCTATGAAACGCAAATTGAAAAGATGCCTCCTGGTTTTATCAATGAGTTTTTGCAGGAGCAAAAAGACAAGGGCATCCTAACCAAGAACGTAGAGAATCAAATAAGGCTCAAGAGAGCCTTGGAATCACTAGCCCCACAATCAGTTGTGAATGAAAACTAAAACTATATATATGCTGGACGGCAAGAACTACACCGGGAAGCACAAGCACTTCAAAGATGGTCGTTGGTTCACTGGAAGAACGCACACAGCATCTAGTAGGCCACTTGTTAGGCAGGACAGGGTTATTGGTGAATCCAGAAAGCCCATCTCCTACTAAATATTAAGGGCCGAGAATAACCTCGGCCCCGACGGGTTTAATGAAAGGTGAAAAAAGATAAAACACCATTTCCAGAGATTACTCGTCTGAATTACCGTCTAAATTTTCTTCCTCTTTAGGATTTAGCTGATCGTCTAGTTTTTCACGCTGCTCCTCACTCATCTCGTCGATGGCTTTTGCAGCCTGTGCTTTTAGAACATTGGCACATCCCACAACAGTCAACGAAGAAGTTAGTAAATCTTTCACTTGGTCTATCGTTGCTGTGTTGATCAGATAATTAGAGTAGTCTTGTTTTAGTTTATCTAGGTCCATTATATAACTTTCTTGTTTTTGTTTTTGTCTCGGAAAAACTATTGGTAAGATAATTCCTAGTCTAAGTGTTCTCTCTTGGTAACACAATAAACCAAGTGTCTACTAATCTTCTTTCTGTTAGAATTACTCTTCTCTAAACCAAGAGCTTCAAGGAAGGGAGTGGTGGAGCGCAGAACGTAAGGTATTTCATTTTCCCAACAAACATCCTTAAGCCTTTGGGTAAAAGCACGGTCCCACTTGGGGCTAGGTCTTGGTTTATTGCTGCTAACTTCTTCTTTCAGGTCCATAATATTCTTCGTTTTGTATTTTAGTTTCAAGAAGAGCCAAGGCTCTCCACGCCACAGCTACATAGTCCTCCTCTAGGAGGTGTCGCATTAGGCAGTCATGGTGATCGTTAGATTTGTTTGGTTCCCAGTGCAGGGGTTCAAGTGGATCGCAATGTTTCTCGTTGCCAGCATAGGATTGCCGTGCCACTGCTGCAATTGCATTTGGAAAAGGGGATAGTACGCCTGAATATATGGGCCACTTCTTTCTCTCGTCACTGTTCTTGGGGAGAACGACAACTTTGTGCTGAGGATCTGATCGGAATATCATAGCTCTACAAATTTAACCAAGTGCATCGGGGACATATAGAATGATTGCACCATATCTTCATACCGTGAGTCTTTTTTAGTTTCGCAATACCAGCTCTTGTGTGAGCTTCCCTTCACAATTGCTGCATGGGTTTCTTTTTTGTTTAAATAAAAATACCTGTATGGTCTTGGCTTTGCTCTGTCAAATGAATGTCTAGCACACACAATAAACTTAGAACCGAAGGGCCAGTCTGCTCTGCTGGTAAAATCAACCCCTAGCTTTTTCACTTCAATCCTTTGACCAACATACAAGTCCCCGTCATCTGCAAACTCCTCCCACTCTTCATGTGATGGAGCAACGAATGTTGGTGGTATGTTTACTGGATAACCCATCAAGCTGATGTGGTTTGCAATTTTCCATACTGGCCCGTGACTTTTGGCTAGGTGCTTTTTAAATCTTTCATTGTCGTTCATTTCTTTTTTCTCCTAGCGTTCTCTTCCTTTGTCTTGGCCTTGTGTGCTTCTTTGCTGACTGCCTGTAGGTTTTCTTTACCGCAGAACAATCTAGGAAGAAGCTCGTTCCAATTGTATCCAAGCCACTTGGTTTTGCGTCCCCACTTTTCGGGGATTACCGGCTCGATGTGATCGACCTGCATATCCTTTGCAGGGAAAAGCTCCTTGGTAATAGCACAGCGGTACATCTTCCGCATCCTGCCAGTCTTGGGGTTCTTCTGACTCTCTACAAATGCGTCATTGAGAGTCTGATATTTGGGAGCCCATCGCCTAGTCCCCGATCTAACGCAGGACATAATAAAAGATCTTAGTCTAGCTTCAGTCCAAACCTTCATTTAAAATGTTCCATGCTGTTGCTGCCACTGCTGGAACCTGTCCGTTTCCAATGGCTTTGAGTCTGTCCACTCTATGGGCCACCCCATGAGCCATTCTACCCACGCTGGGTTCAGATGCCCACCAACTTGGCCTGGGAGATCCTTGCCCTTCTGAAACCCCCCTGACGTCCCCTTCCAGTCTCGTGACTGAGGAGTTCGGTATTTCACGGCATTTGGCAACTGGCTCATCCTGCTTTTGCCGTCCTTGCGTGTCAGACCCTCCGGCGAGTTTGTCCCCTTGTAGTCTCTGCAAGTTGGGGTCGGCCACATCTGGCTTGGATTCCAGTTGTTTTGAGCAACCTCCAACAGATTCTTCGGGCCGTTTGTGTTTGCGTTTTTGTTCGGAGCTTCTGGCATGGTTGTTGGAGTGGGAATTATATACTGATGAGTCGCTTGCAAGTACCCACATCCTATTTCTTTTATGGGGCGCGCCGACGTGCCAAGCTCCCAACACGCACCATCTTGCATCATACCCCAATTCGGACAAGTCTCCGAGGACAACGTCAAGCCCGCGACCCCGCAGAAGCGGAGAGTTTTCCGCAAAGACAATTTTAGGCCGTATCTCGTCAATAATTCGGGCATATTCTTTCCATAGTCCCGAACGCTTTCCCCCAATGCCGGCTCCTCTTCCTGCGGAACTAATGTCTTGGCAGGGAAATCCTCCGCAAATAACATCAACTGTTCCTCGCCAGGGCTTTCCGTCAAAGGTGCAGACATCGTCCCAGATGGGGAACTTGGGCAACACTCCGTCTCGCTGTCGCTGGAGCAAAACCCGTCTTGGGTACTCTTCAATTTCAACAGCACAGACTGTGGTATGTCCGAGTAGCTGTCCACCGAGGATACCTCCCCCTGCTCCTGCAAAAAGATGTAACTCATTCATCGCATCTTGTTCACCAAGTCATAGAACATGAAGCAACTTATAGCATCATCCAGTGCCTTGGCCTGTGCCTGCTCAGTCCACTTCTTGACATGGGTGTCACCGTTGTTGGTGTTGATGATAACGGTGTGGATTGGAGGGTCATAATCTAGGTAACTAGCAATCTTTACCATCCTAGATTCCGAAGCTAGTTGCATAGCATCTTTGTGGTATCCTTTGCGAGTAATGTCCTGATGCTCTGCCACCTCCCTCGTCTTGTAGTCAAACAAGGCAAGCTTACCATTGTGTATAGCCAGCAGATCAATGGTTCCTGCCGTATTAAATTCCTTGTCGCTGTTGGAAAT
>TARA_R100000805_G_C3625875_1_pt1 | contig 9508 bp, 10 predicted proteins | sample TARA_R100000805 | Tara Oceans TARA_R100000805 (sample SAMEA2622832) | marine metagenome | biome: marine biome (ENVO:00000447); feature: surface water layer (ENVO:00002042); material: "saline water (ENVO:00002010), including plankton (ENVO:xxxxxxxx)" | depth 5 m
GCTAATCCTTTTGCTCTTAATTTTGCAAAAGTATCATATAGATTATCTTCCATAGCTTCTTCAGTTACTGCGAATGCTAATGCAACAGTTTCGTTTGTATACCTTGAAGTATAACTTTCTGATGCATCATCATAAACAACAGCAGCACCTTCACCTTTAGTAGGTGCAGCACCAAAGCCTGTGAAGAGTACTTCTTCTTCAAAAGCTCTGTCTGATGATTCTATTTCGTATAATGGTTTGTGTTCGTCTTCCACGCTGCCATATTCTATTCCAAAAACTGCATTCAGTCCAGGAAGTAGCTCTTTGGCAATACTTGCTCTATTTATAGCCATTTAATTATTCCTTTCCTAATTAAGCTGTTGAAACAGTAGTTGTTATATAATTGTCCATATGTGAATTGATACGTACTTCATACCAAGGATATGCGTCTGTCACACCTGCTGATGCTCCAGTACCTGTATCCCAAGGTGCTCTACGTATTACTCTCATATGACTTGTTGCTTGTGTTGGACCAGATGCATCTAAAACATAGGCACTATTACCTGTTTTAGTTGATCCTGTTGCTAGAATCCAAGGTGCATTATATACACCAGCTCCCATACCTGCTGAAGCAGTTACTGTTGCATCTGCTTGTATAAAGTATGTTTGATCTGGATCTCTTGAAACATGGATCTTAACATCTGTGGCTGTGGTTCCTCCTGTCCAGTATCTACTAAATTCTTGATTTCCTGAAGCGTCTACATAACTAATTCCTTGGAATACTCCTGCTGTTTTAACTGTTACGTTAGCAGGACTTGGAATTATTGTACCTAATGAATCAATGACTATAGGATCTCCTGTAAACATTGTTGTAGGCAATAATGCTGATGCAACCTTTGGGGAAACATTCAAATCAATAGTGTCAATACCAGTAGAGTTAGAACCTGAACCATTTTTTCTCGCTAGTACAAGACCACGAGAAGCGTCTACTGATGCCATTTTCTTTCTCCTTTATTATAAGTAATAAAAGGATTAATCCTGAAAGTTAGGTTGTCTTCCTGTTATTACTTTAGATTTACTGTTATTAGAAATAGGCATACGAGAGTTATTATTACCCATGAGTTGCGAATTAATCGCATCATTCATGGCTTTACTTTTATCTCTGTAAAACTTACTTCTAGCTTCGTATTTAGCAGTTGGGATTTTTGCTAATCCTACGTCAGCACGACAGACTACCCCTGCATATCTACCTTCATCTCTCACGAAAGATGTTGCACTCATTTCAGGAACTTCAGCCAAGTCAACAAATTGCCAGCCTTCTTGCATTTTCTTACCTATATGTTTGACATCATCTTGACCTTTAAGTGTCATTCTTAACCATCCTAATGTCATACCTTCGCTGGTAAAACGATCTTTAACTGCTTGGGGAATATGAACTACATCTTGTTCTTCAAATGTATATTCAACTTCTTCTCTAGCTTCTTGTTTTCTAGTTTCTTGTTCTCTTAAATTAGAACTACGTGTACTATTAATTCGTGTCATCTATTTTCCTCCACGCTGCATATTTATTGTTGTATACTCTCCTTCAGCTTTATCAGCTTTTTGTTTTTCAAGAGCATACTGTTCAAGTGGTATATTCCATTTGTTAGCTAATCTAATATCTTCTTTTGATAGCTTAACTTTCTTACTAGAACCTGGAGAGCTGCGAGATGCTCCAGCCACCACTTGAGCAGGTTTTGACGCTTCTACCTGCTGGCGAACTTCCCCACCTGTAGCAGCTTCTGCTGCAAACTTATGAGGAAATGTTTCTCTTATCCTACGATCTACTTCAGTATAATATTCTTGATCTGCAGGACTAAAACCTTCTTCTCTTAATTGAGCATCTATTGCTAAAGATGCTGCAGTCATAACTTGATCTGAACCAAACCATTCATTTTTACTTGCCCATTCTTCTGCTTTTGGATCTGGAGTAGGCTGTGGTTGATACTGTTGCTGTACAGGTTGTTGTGGTTGTTGTTGTTGTACAGGCTGTTGATCAAATTGTTGTTTCGTTACATTCAATGATTTTAAATCATTTTGTGCTTCGTTTAAAAATTCTTGAGCTTGTAATATCTTTGTAGAATCACCCTCTTCATGTGCTGACTTATAAGCATTACGAGCTAATTCTAATTTATCTGTTAATTGTTTTTCACTTGCATCTAAACTTAATTTATTTACAGTATTAAATTGATGCTGTGAATCATTTAACTTTTTATTTAACTCTTCATTTTGTTTCATTAGTTGAGCAAGTTGTTCATCTCTTTCTTTACGTTGCTTAACTAATTGACGTATTCTTTTTTGAGCTCCTTTTGTTTCTATACCTTCAAGCTCTTTAGGTTCTTCTTTTTTAGGAGCTTCTTTTTCTTCTTCTGCTGTAACAGGCGAAGGAACTTTATCTTCTTCATTCTCTTCACCTTCTACTTCATATTCTACTTTTTCTTCTTTAGGAGCTGTAGTATCTACTTCACTCCATTCTTCATTATCCATTTGTTTACCTTTCGTTGTTTACGAGACATACGACTTACGTACTTCTATTATTATATTATACACTAAATTTTTATATTAAGCAAATTTTATGTACTATATTTAGTTAAATTAAAAGTAGGATCTAAAAATTTAGGATCTTGTACTTTCATTATTACTTGATCATCATACAATAAAATCATCTTAACATTTTTATATTGTATCTTTTGACCAGCATGTTTAGCATAACAAACATAATCTCCTAATTGACACCAAGGTCCTTTAGGAAATTTTTCTTTATCAGCATAAGCAAGTTCACCTATTTTTAAAACCTTACCTATAGTTGTTAAATAAGACATATCGTCTTTGGTTGAATTAGGTAGTAATATACCACCTTTAGTTTTTTCTTTTATTGATACAGGTCTTACGAGTACATGAAAACCTGGAAGTTCAGGTAAGACATCTGGAGTAGATTCTTCTTCTTCATCTGTAATCCACATGTCATTCTTAATTGAATTACCTAAATGTACCTGTTGCATTAGTCATCCTCTTCTTCGTATAATCTTTTTTTAACGATCTCTGTTAGTTTATTTCTGGACCATTCAATTCCATAAATATTACCAACAAGTTGACGATAATGGGCAAAGTTATCTGCTTGCCCATCACTTACATTATTTCTTAGTTTAGTGAGTTCGTTATTATATTCACTAACGACCTCATCCCAAATATCCATGTATTAGATTTCTGCACAAGCGTAGCAGTTAATTTCTAATCCAACAGATACTTCTTTAATAATTGGTGATTTCCACATATTATCTTTTCCCTTTAGTTGGTGAAGGATACTTCCAAGAAGAATCTTCACGTTGATTTAACACACCTTTTTTAGGTCTACTACCATAGTCACTTTGTGACATTTTAGTAAAGTCACCATACATACCACCATCTCCATTTGGAACATGAGTTGGGTATCCATTAGTCACACCTTTTTTAACAGGATATGCTTTATTCCCTATTGGCATTACTTTCTCCTTTCATTTCTTCTTTAATTAAATCTGAGATAACATCAATAAGTTTAAAACTTCTATCTTTGGCATCCAGATTTTCCATTTGAGTAACTTTTTCTAAAGCACTCATACGAATTTTTTCCATATCTATTTCAGCTCGTTGATCTGCAATAGCAGTTTTTGTTAAAGCATCAATAGCTTTCATAGTCTGTTTACTTGCTCTATCAAGATCTGCTTTTTCTTTTTTCATTATAGCATCTTGACCAGCTTTACCAGATTCTACTAATAATTTAGCTTCCTCTAATTCTAATTTCTGTGCATCTAATGCAGAGTCTGCAGAATATTTTGCAGATGTTGCTTGTAATTTTTGTTTTTCTAATTCTACTTTAGCTTGTTCTAATGCAACCATTTGTTGTTCAGGCGATTGTATTTGACCTGCAGCCATATTAGCATTTAATACTTGTTGTGCTGCAGTAGCCATAGCCATCTCTGCAACTTTAGGATTCTGTTGTTGATCTGGTGGTAATTGTTGCATTGCCATTCTTGCCATACCATTCATTTGTTCTTGGTATTTCATTACAGAATGTTCTTGTATATTTGCTTCAAGTATTGGTTTTAATCTTGACATAATAGGATTAGCACCATTCTGTGGATCTTGTAAATAAGACATCTTTGTTTGTATATGAGCATCATGATTTTGTCCAGCAAACGCTGCAATAGGTATACCTTTTGTAGCAGCAACAATATCAGATACAGGATCTAATTGTTGTGGTTCTTGTTTAGGAGGAAGTATTTCTTCCATATTAGGCATATTGGCAGAATTTAATATTGTTCTATTTAATGCTTCAAGATTAAACATACCAGGAGGTGATTGCTGTGCCATTTGTAATGCCATTTGTGCAATCATCATCCTATGTGCATTTGATGGAATATTAGGATCTGATACTGGTATCACATCTACTCTACCATCAAAGTCTTGTTTTAATACACTTTTCTCAGCAAATGGTACTTCATATGGATACTCTGAAGGTAGATAATCATAGTTTATCTGTGCAAGTATTTTAAATTCATCTCTTTGAGATTTGTGTAATCTCTTATGAATAGCAGAGAAGAACTTGCTAGACGCTTCTAGTAATGCCATTGTTGTACCCACAGGTCCATAAGATGCTGCATCAGAAACAATTTGTTCTGTAGAGTCAGCAAACTTTTGACCTGTTTGAGTTATGAATTGAAGCATATTATATAGGGTAGAGGAAGGCTCTTTATAGGGGAGAGAGACAATAGCCTTGTTAAGATCTTGCCCTGTGGCTTCAACTTCTTTAAACTCACCTGGTGATATAGGATCATTGTCTCCAACAATTCTAACACCTTTTGCTTTGAATCCTCCTGGTAAGTTTGCGAATTGACCTGCATCCACTAAACTTCTCATGGCTGCAGTAGCAGTCATAGTTAAGTTTCCTAAGAAGTGCATGAGACCAAATCCATAGAAACTAAAGCCTGGTACGAATCTGTAATGAACAAAGTGAGACACTTTTTCTTGATTCTTATCATCCTTCTTATAGTTTCTACGAATGCTTAAAATTTGTTGTGATTTTTCTTCTACTGTTACAATATAAGGAAGAGCATAATCTTCTTCTATTTCTAAATAACAATGTTGTTCTAGTAATGTATATTGTGGATCATTTGTTGCTGTAGGAGACAAACCAATAATTGTATCCATTTTTTCTGAAAAAGATGTAGGTTGTGGATTTGTTGCTTCTGGTAATTCTACATCTCTATAGATTCCTGATCGTATATCTTTTGCTAACTCAACAGGACTTCTATATATAACATGGGTATATCTATCTGCTTTACGTAAATTAGATGCATAATAAGAAACATAGAATTGATCAATAGGAACAAATTCAGATACTGGTCTTTTTAAATTAGCATCATAATAAACTTTTTTAAATGCTGATCCAATCAAAGGGAGGTGGAACAGCATTCTTTCAAACTCATCAAAGTATTCAGGCATTTGCTCTGTTGTTTGATAGTTCATAAACTCTTGTACACGATTAGCTTGATCTTCTCTTTCAGGAGTAGACTTACCTAATATTTGTGTTTTAACTGGACCTGCTGGTGGAAATAATTCTTGTATTGCTTTTGATTGAAACTTAACAGCAGATTCTATTAACATTGGATGTACTGCTGTACATGCACCTTCAAATGGTTCTGCAGTTTCTTCTATCTTTAAACCTAGAAGATCAAAACCTTTTTCAAACATTGCTTCCCATTCAGAACGAGACTCTTTGTCTGCAGTATAATTATCTATAACATCTGCTGCAATAGTTTCTTGATCTTCATCTTCTACTGTATCTGTAAGATCTCCATACCATTCTTGTATAGATTCTTCAGCTTCCATTTCTACAACACCTGTAAAGTCTACAGTAACACCACCATCATCTTCCATCTCAAATGTTGGTGCACCTTCTATCATCTCTTCAGGTGTAGGCATTTGAACTACGTTTGTAACTTCTTCTCTAATTTTTTCAAATGGATTTTTTTCTGTTGCCATCTAGTTTCTCTCTCTCTATAATAATCTACGTTAGGATCGTATTTATTAGTGATAGTTATGGTGTGATTTTTTTTGTTAATATCACACTCTTTTTTCATATCTATTATTATACCATTAAGTTATATTAAATGCAAGTTATATTAATCTTTGTGTATTATAACTTTTATAATAATCTCTTGAAGATCTTCCTTTATTTTCTCTACGCATACCATATCCTCTTGGAGAAGTTTCTAAAGGTAGTTCTGCATCTCCAACTTCTTTTGTATAGAATGCTGCACCTAAAGGACTATACTTTAATCTTTTTCCTATTCCTAGTAAATCTTGTCCTAAATTTCTTATAGGTTTTTCTTTAGCTTTAGGTTGTTGTTTTATATCTTGTTTAGGTTGTTGTTTTACTTCTTTAACTTCTTTAGCTTTTTCAGCTCTTACTTTATCTGATTCTATTGAAGTACTAGAAGATTTAACAGTTTTAAATTGTTTTAAAATATCTGCCATTTTTTTTGTAAAACTACCAGGTTTTCCTTCTCTAGTAATAAATTTATCTTTTACATAATCTTTAGCAATATCTTTTCCTGCACTTAATATTTCTTCTTTAACAGTATTTAAAATATCTTTACTATATGTAGGATCTATGTCTTTTTCACCATAAGTATTACTATAAGTACCAGATAATCCTGAGTCATATACTGTATATGTATTACTTTCTAAAAGAGATTTAATTCTATTTTTTTCATTTGTTATATATTGTTCAGCTCCTTGTTCTGCTGCCTGTTCTTTAAAATCTGCAGGAAGATTAGGATCTTGTACTATTCGTTGTATAGTATTCTGTACAACATCTAAAGATTTAATATTATAATCTTTAGAATCTATAAAAGTATTATCTAATATAGCTTGTTTTATTCTTTCTTTTTCTTCAATAGAATTTATAATATTATATTTATTTTCTAAATCTTCAAATTTTTTTATATTTTCAAATGCATCATCTATTAAATATTCTTCTCTTGCATTATTTAAAACTGTAGCATCTGATTCGTAATCAGGATCTTCAGATAATTGTCCATATCCAAAAGATACATCATCTATAAAATCATACTCTTCATTCTTTACTTGTTGTATAGCAAAATTAAAAGGAAGCTTTTTATTACTTGCTATAATTCTTATTTCATTTTGTTCATTATCTAATTTTAATAATTCTAATATAGCTTTTTTTTGTACCTTATTTTTATTATCGTCTAATATATTTAATGTATTTTCTAAACGCCTACTTACATCATCTAATTCTTTTTTAATTTTATCTTTTTTAATAACATAATCTCCACCAGGTGTACGAAAATCAGTTAGTTTGTTACCTTGTTTATTTACTCTAGCTATATAAGTTATAGGTATTTTATCTGGATCTGTTATTTTTAAATATCTTGTAAGTCTATTTTTATATTCTGTTAATTTTTTTATCTCTTCATACTTAGATTCAACAGTACCTTGATATGTATTTTCTGTAAGACCACTAATTTCAAATTTTTTTTCTCTAGATAAGTTGTCTAATACCTTATTTTTTAAAGATTCTATTTTATAATATTGTTTTATTAATTCTTTTGTTATAGGAATTTTTTTAAGTATTGAACTACCTTTTGAAATATTTCCTACAGCAGATAGACCACTATCTAATAAAGGTCCTGTAGCTATTTCTGTTGCTATACCTGTTAAACCTTTTCCAAACTCTCTACGAGATATATCTGTACCAATACCTTTAGTTATTAAATCAGGTAAACCTTTTTTATCTGCCATTTAAACAAACCTCAAATAATAAACAATAAATAATAATTAATGAAAAGAATAACATTCTATTATTATATCACTAAACTCGCCAGTATGCAACCTTTTTTTCTCTTGGTTCATCTTCCCACTCTGGATCTTCAGGATGTGATAGATGCCAAGACTCTTTTACATAGTGTATAGCCATAGTCATTGCGTCAACTTGGTCATCATGTGCAGCATTTGGAAAGCGTAACATTTCTTCTAATAAGTCTTCTGACCACTTTTTATTTTTAGGAAACCATACTTTACCTGCTTCCATCATAGGAGTCGCTGCATATACTCTGGATACTTTATCTCTATCAGGTAAATATTCTAACACAGGTATACCAGCTCTACGCATATCTTGTATTAATGATTGTCCTGATGCTTTCTTTTCTATCATACATACATCAGGTCTATGTTCTTGATATAATAGTTGTGACATACGTCTGAGTTCTGGATATTCAAATCTTCCTTTAATGTTTCCTAATAAAATAAGATTACCTTGAAAAGATTCTATACCTTCTTCAGTTTCATCATACATAGAGAATATACCCCATGTTTGAATAACACTATAATCTGCTGTAGTCTTGGTAGAAAACGCTGTATCATACGTTTGTAATATAAAATCACATGGTGGTGGTTCACCATATTCCCACCATTTTAACCATCTTTTCTTTATTAACCCACCTTCATCTGGTGTGGGATCTTGCATATATAAGGCATTCCAGTATCTACTACCATTTGAAGCTTTAATCTCATGTTCATCTACACGTAGTACTTCATCTGGTTTCCATTCAGGAAAATAACTAGAACCTACAGGTAAATCTAATAATTCTGCTGCATCTTCATCAAGCCATGCAGGAATACGTATAACTTCCCAAGGAATAACATCATAATCCCCCATATTCTCTTCTTGTTTTAGTAACCATCCACAGAGATCATCATAATGATACCTTGTATTAATAATAAGTATAGAACCATTAGGCATTATACGTGTTCTTAATCCTGCTGGATACCATTCCTTAACGTATCTTCTGCCTGCTTCAGAGTATGAGTCCTCTTCTGACATGACATCATCAAGGATCGCAATGTGTGCACCTCTTCCTGCAATCTGGGATCGTACTCCAGCAGCATAGTATTGTCCACCTTTGTTTGTTTTCCATTTTCCTGCTGCTCGTACATCTGAACGTAAGGACACTCCTTTGAAAACATTCTGAAACTCTTCAGCATTAACCAAATCTCTGACAGAACGACCAAAATCGCTTGATAACTGGTCACTATGGGAAACAGTAAGTATTTCATGTTCTGGATTCCTTCCAATATACCATGCAGGAAACAATTTAGAACAAATAACAGACTTTGATGAACGTGGTGGTAGAAAGACCATAAGTCTTTTTATCTCACCAGACTCTAATTGACGTAGTTTCTCTGATAAAACCTCTATATGTTTACCCATTTTCCAATCAGAAACAAGCATTGGAGCCATTTGTCTAACAAATGTTATGAAATCTTCTTTAGATTCCTGCTGAACTTTGTGGGAAACAAGTGATTGTAGGTTTAAGAGAGCTTCAAATTGTGATGTAGTCTCTATAGTATCTATAGTTTCTATGGTTTTGTATCCTTTATTGTTTTTTTGTTGTATTTATTTATATATTCTAATAATAAAAGATAA
>TARA_R100000805_G_scaffold517_1_pt1 | contig 9238 bp, 3 predicted proteins | sample TARA_R100000805 | Tara Oceans TARA_R100000805 (sample SAMEA2622832) | marine metagenome | biome: marine biome (ENVO:00000447); feature: surface water layer (ENVO:00002042); material: "saline water (ENVO:00002010), including plankton (ENVO:xxxxxxxx)" | depth 5 m
AATCCATCGTTCTTTACATTGGCTTGATTTGTAATATACTCTTTTAATGTTTTTAATTCATTTACAGATAAATCAAACAAGTTACCATCTTTTGATTTAAACTCAGTTTTAACTAAACTTTTTAATTGTTTTTCTGTTATATCTTTTGGTAGCCTTCTCTTTTCAATTTGACTTATAAGAGTCAATTTTTTAAATCCTTCTTTTTGATTTAAGAACTGCGTTAATCTTCCATCTGCAATTTCATCAAACCTTTGAGCAAATGCTATTAAATCATTTCTTGCCTGCATATTAGCTTCATTGATTTTACTTTTAGGTAATTTATATTGAGGAGTGCTAATGTTGGCTGTCTCTATAGTATAATTAATAAGGTCATTAGCATTTACTCCATATTCTTTTGCTAAAACTCTTATATTTCTGTTTATACTTTTAATCATGCTGCCGCTATTCTTAAATGATTGTTCTGTAATTTTAAATTTAGCTTTGCCTCCTGTAAACTGTACGCCTGTTGTATCCAATTTTTGTGTCAATCTTCTTGCCATAACATTTGCATAGTCATTAAAATTTCCTACACCTACTATTGTTTTAATTCTAGATACAACCTGTTGTATGGCTTGCTTTATTTTAGCAAATACATTAGGGGCAAATACTATTGCTTGAGCTTTATCACCAGTAACATCTGCTGTAAACTCCTCCATGTCTCTGTTTTTATTTTGTTTCTTGCTTTTCCATTGTTTATACTCAGGTGTATTTTTTGCTAATCTCTCTAATGAGTTTAGAGACTTTAATAACTTTGTATCATTTACATCTCTGGCATATGCTTTTATTTTATGAAACTTTTCATGAAAGAAGTCTGTTGGTTGAAATAAATCTTTTGAAAGAAGTATTGCGCCTTCGGCTGCATCAATAAACATACCAAGAACACCCTTACCAAGTTTAACTTGTTGTAATTGTTTATCAGGTAGATTATCTAATATCCTCATGTTATTTAAAAATTCTTCTCTTTTAGGGTCAAAGCCTTGTTTAAATGGACCTCTGCTTGCACCTTCTTTAAATTTTACATTCTCTATTGGTGTATTTATTTTTTTGTGATATTCTTTTTGTAACCTAATAAGTGCATCAACATTTTTTATATCATATGTTCTACTAATCCTTGTTCTGTCATGACCAAATAAATAATTTTCAGTAGCTTGTTCTTCTGGATTTAATTTAGCACCTATAGACTTTCCTCTTCTTCTTAAATCATAAAAAGCAGAACTTGGATTGTCTGTCATTTTACCTTTTTGTATTAATTTACCAACAAGTGTTGCTTTATTAATTAGACTTCCTCCGCCATTTATGTAATTCATCATATCTATTGCCAATGGCTTATCTATAAAAATAAATCTATTAAATGTTCCGTATTTAACAAAATTAGAATCCATAGCTAAATAGTATTCACCTGTACTTTCTTCTAATTTTAAATATTTCTCTAAGGCCTTAGGTCCTTTTTCTTTAATGATTTCTGCTAATTTGTTTATTTCTTGATTACGTATAAAATATTTTGCTCCAAGTTTTGCTGCTATCTCAAGACCTTTGTCATTAGATTTTGACGCTTCTTCAATAACAAATTTTCTAACTCCCTTTTTTGCTGGATTTTTACCTGCTCCGCTTGCTACCCAATCATTATATTCTGTAACTACACCCCTTGAAAATTTTTTCAATCTATCAGCTAATGTTACATCTAAAAATTTATTGGTAGCCGCCCAATTAAAAAACAAACTCAATTCATTTGGCGCTTTATTGTTTGTTGTATTACCATCTTTTCTTCCAGGAATTAACTCATTAAAATATTTATTTAAATCTGACATTTTTATATCTGTCAAATCTTTATTTGAAAATTTATCTAAAAATCTAACAATTTCAATTAAAGCATTTTTTGGATTTTTTATTACACCTGAAGTTATATCTGCTTTAGCTTTACCAATATCTCCAGCCAATCTGTCTTTTGCATAACCAACAAAGGCACTTGCCTCGTAATCGGTATCTCTGTTTAAAATTTTTCTAATTAATTTACCAGTAGGCGTATTACTTTCTTTAATTTCTGCAAGAACAATTTCTTCTTTTGTTAAATCTTTATTTTCTTTTTTTATTCTTTCTTTAAATTTTTTGCCTGATTCGTTTTTATTTTTTCTCAATTGTGACATTGAATCTTTTTCTGCAACTTTAGTATTAAGAACTGATTTTGACATTGGTATTTTTTCAGATATTGATTGCAGTTCAAATTCTTTTTTCTGTCTTTCTTTTGCCTCTGCAACTAAAAAATCAATCCCTTCATTACCTGTTTTAACAGGTGTATCTTTTACTCCAACAGGTTTGTCTTTTGAAGAAACTACATATTCTATTCCAGGAGTTTCAAATTCTGGTATACCTGATATTGCTTCTTCTTCTAATTTTAATTCTTTTGTTTCTTCAGTAACCTTTTTGTCTTTTTGTTTTGCAGGCACTCTTTCTTTTAATAGCTCTTGCTTGTAATCCTGTCTTAATTTATCACCAAGGTTATAAGCTTCATTAAATTTTTCTCTTGTAATGCCTGTTTCTATTCTATTTCCTTTAGGTGTTGTCAGTACAGGTTCATATCTTATCTCACCTTCTTTATTTTTGACTTCTTTTACAGATACATCAAAACTATCTGCAAACTTCTGTCTCATTTTCTTGCCTATTTTTGGGTCATTTAAAGCACCAAGATTTACCATTTCGTTTACGTCTTCTAATGATTTTATCTTCCTATCTAATTCTTTTTCTATACCAGCTCTTTTTTCTTTAGTTGATAATTCTTCAGGCTTAAAAAATTTATCAACACTGGCACGCATTTCTTTATATATTGCGTATAAAGTATTGTTAATGTATCCAAAGTCTTTTAATAATTCTGCTCTAGCTTTTACTCTTTCTTTTCTGCTATTAAGCTTAGGTATATTATCAATGTTTTTTAATTTTTTATTATAGGTTGAAAGATTTTTTTCAAACTCAGGTACAGATGTGAATACACCACGTGCTTCTGCTTCAATCTTTGCTTTTTCTTTTATTAATGCTTCTGGCGCAGCAATACCTGAATTGGCTAATTGACGTTCAATGTTTTCTAGTTTTTCATATCTTGTAGACAGCTCACCTTTTTCTCCTACTTTAAGTAAATCAAACTGTTTGCTGTCTGGTCCTTTTTTTACTTTAAATCCAGCTTTTTCATATATATCACCGTAAAACTGTCTTTTAGCTTCTTTGTATCTAGTGACATCATTTTGTCCTAATCTTAAAGGTTTTAAAGATGCTCTTAATCCACCAACAACAGCAGTATTCATAAATATACTTGATAGCCAACTATCTAGATTTACTTGTTCTCCCATTAAAGCACGTTCTGCAAGCTGTCCTGTTCCAAACAATGCACCCTCAGCAACAACTTGTCCTGCTGGATTCATAGTTAGTCTTGTAATTTTGTTTGCAAATGAAGCATCAGATGCCATTTTAGCCTTAGCAAATTTAGGAGCCATTAAACCTTTAGTAACAAATCCTGCTGCTGAACCTAATGCAAGACTGCTTGCCCCATGTTTAGTAGCATTTACTACTGTTTGTAAATAATCTCTTTCAGTTCTTAATCCTTTTTTAATATCTATCGACTGTTGTGCTGCATCTTGTAATGCGCCTCCAGCTGCGCCATACGTTGCTAAACTAATACCTGATTCAATACCAGCACCAGTTGCTAAAAATCTATTAAATCCATTTTGCACTGCTTGATTTGTAACTCTTTTTGCACCTTGGCTTTGTAGCATTTGTGCGTAACCTTTTGTAGCTAGATTTTTTAACGGTCCAGAAGCTGCTTTTTTTGCAACAGCTCCACCTATACCACTACTTCCAAGGAATGTTAAAATATCAATAGGCGATATCAATCCAGCAAAAAATTGACCTGCTTCATTATACCATGCCTGCGGAACTGCTTCGGATTTATATTTTGTTTCTCCATGCATAATCTGATATATTGTACCAGCAATAGAATTATTATATGCTTTTGCCCACCAGTTGCCATCTTCTGCAAAAGCGTCAGCTAAGTTTGCTGTAAGTATCTTTTCAAAGAAACCTGGATTGTTATTTTTTTCTATTTCTTCTTCTGGTGGTACGATTTGTGATGCAGGCATCTGAAATGGATTCTGTGGATATTGATATTCATTTCCATTTTTATCTTTTGTGTAGATTCTTTTTACTTTTTCGTATATATCATAATCGCTTTCACCAATGGTATTATAGCGACTTTTATACCAATTTACTGCCTTTTGTGGATTTATCATATTTTAAACTTGTGTACGTCTTCTTGGTAAAACCTGAAGTCCATATTTAATTATTAGCGCCATATTCCTAAATTCCATTTGATTTTCATTTATAAAATCTTCTAAACTCAAACCTGACATTTCATACTTTCTTTTAAAAGAATTTAACTGCCTTGATTCATTGTAAGATAAACTTGACCTTTTAATTTTTTTACCAGCAAGTTCTTTTTCTGTTCCTTTTTTAACAGCCTGCATCATACTTAAATCATCAGCAAGATACTGTTTTAAAGATTCACCTGAAATTTGTTTATCTAAATTAGTATAACCTTCTAAAAGTTCACCAAGCATTTGAATATCACTTCCCGCTTCTTGCAGCTTGGGATTGAGAGAGTTTTTTATTTTTGGAAGAACTGAATTTTTAAAAAAAAGCCTATTATTTCTTTTTTGTTGCTCTGTAAAATTTTTATATATTTTTGGATTTTTTTTAGCAAAAGCTTTTTCAAGCATATCAACAGTTGGATAATTTTTTAAAAACTCTTTAAGATTAGGAACAGGAATACCAAATTCTTCATAAACTTCTTTTATTTTTTGAGGAACTTTAGCATTTTCATCTGGCATTTGTTTAAAAAAATTATTTATAGTATTTGCAAAAATTGCAAAAGGAGTATTTTCTACAAACTTTATAAGAGTATCTTTGGAAAGTTCTCCTGATTCTATTTTATCAAAAGTATTTTTAAAACCTTCTTTTTCAAGTGTTTCAAAAAAGAAATCATCTCTACGTAATGGCCCTGGTGTTGACGCACCCTCTTGATTTGGTTCTAAATAACTAGGCACTGGGTCTGAAACTATTATATCTTTTTGATTTTCTACTGTTGATATTTCTCCATCTTCTTGTGATATTTGCTCTCCAGTAATAGGGTCTACTGTAAATACACCTCCATCACCTTCATTTGCTGCGTCATCAAATCCTGGGTCAAATGTTTCTTCTGCTGCATAAAAATAACCAACAGCATCTTTATAATTGTTTCTGTATCTATTATTTTTTTGTTGTTCAAGTTCTATAAGTTGTTCTATTTGTTCTTGTGCTGTAATTCTACCTTCTGATACTTGACCTCCAGCTATTTCTGCAGTAGCTTGTTCAATTCCTATATTCATTAAACTTTCTACTAAATCATCTCCCGACATTAAATCAAATTTTTGTGATTGTAAACTTTTAATTATTGAATCTGATTCTTTAATCAGTCCTGTAAACATTGCCTTTTTTTCATTCCTTAAAGTTTTAACGTCTTGCTTTGTAAAGTTAGCAGTAACTATATTTTCTGCTTCTTCTTCTGTTATTACTTCATCTTCAATCATAGATGTTAATGCTTTGTCTAACGTATTTTGATAATCATTTATTTTTGATACAATCTGGTCTTCATCAAATGTGCCATCACCTATTTTTGGCAATCTAAATAAAGCTGCTCCAGTTCCTATTTTGTTTTTTAAAGTTGCTATTTTAATAAACTCTTCACTTACCATTTCTAAATTAGAATCATAATTTAAACCTGATTCATTTAACGATTTTCTTGTATCATCAAGATTTGTCCAATCTGAAGATTTTGATTTGTATTTATCGCTTTTAAAAAAATCATCTGCTTGTTCTACTGCAGTTTCAAAGTCATCAAAAGCAGCTCTTTTGTTATCGTATGCGTTTCTTACAGCTTGTTGATTTAGACTTGTAGCACTATACTCATTACTGTCTGTTTTAATATTTTCTAATGCTCTTAATGCACTATCTAGCTGCTCTTTGGTTTGAGCAGAATTTAATATATTTTCTACGCCTTGCTGTTGTAATGATATGGATTGTATACGTCTTTCATTGCCTCTTGAAAAACTGTCTAATAATTGCGCTAAATCTGCAATTGTTGTTCTTTCTATCGCCATTTAAAATCCTTTATACTTATTGATATCCTTTAATCTGTAGCGCTTGTGAACGATACTGATTAATTAAATCCTGTATTGCTTTTAAAGACTGACTTCTTTGTTGTCCTGTTCTAGTTAATACATCAGTCATGCCCTTGCCATAAACATCTTTTATATTGCCAGCAAATTGTTGTTGCTGACCGCTACCTGCAAAACCACCTGCAGCTTGCCTGCCTTGTTGTCCTTGTCCTGCCTGTAGCATTTTATCAACAAGTGTTTGTCCTGTGGCTTGTATTTGAGGACTATATGTTGATGTTAAACTTCCTTTAATTAAATCATCTGATATCGGTTGAAATAAAGATGCTGGTAATTGTGAACCTGACAATCCAAATTGACCTTGTAATGCTGTTGCTATTTGTTGCGGGCTTATTTGTGATAATTGCGAAAACCCTCCCGCATCAATACCTATATCTGATAATTGTGCCATTATATCATCAATCATTGCCATTATCTTTTACCTCCTTGAACCTTACCGCCTTGTTCAAATAAACCTGTAGTAGCAGCTCCTTTCAATAGGTTCTCTAAAAATCCTAATCCTTCTTGGTCAAAACCTCCAAAATCCTTACCTATATTTTGAAACAAACTTTTAAGTAATCCTTCTTTTGTGCTTTTGTCACCTCCAATTATATCAGTAATATCTATATCGCCAGATTGCACAAGTTCCATTAATTTTCCTTCACCTAATGTATTTCTTAATGATAGTGGGTTTTGTCCAGCAAATAAATCTTTAAAAAAAGAATCTGATATTCCTATATTCCCACCTAATCTTCCAAGACTTGCTCCTTTTAATCCTCCTCCAAGTCCTGCTAATAAATAATCACTTGTTCCAATATCATCAATATTTCTTTGCATTTCATCTAACTGGCTTGTAAAGCCTGATTCTGCTTGTCTTGCTTGACTTCCTAAAAAAGTACCACCATACTCTTCTACGTTTCCTACACCCAAATCTCTTAATTGTCTTAATTTATTTCTTTCAAACTTTTTATCTTGTCTTAAATTGACTACGCCTTCAAGCGCTCCTACAATCTCACCTACACCAGGAATTAATTTTAAAGCAGTCAATAAACCTTTTCCTTTTTTCTTTCTTTTCTTAGCTTGTATTCTTTCTGCTTCTTTTTGTTTTGCAATTGATTCTTTTTCAAAATCACTTATCATTTCTGATTTTTGTTGACCTATTGCTTCTTGCCCTCTTCTTCTTGATTGGTCAGCTGCACTTAGTGAATCAATAATAGATTGTGATATTCCAGCTATTTGATATGGATTATATCCGTTTGCCATAAATTACTCCTTTTGGTCTCCTATTCGTCTGTTAAATATATTACTTATTATCATTAATTACAAATTGCTTTAAGTTGTTATATCATACCTTAAAACTACACTTACATTTGTATCAGCAGAATTAGTTGGTGTAGTAATTTGAAAAAAATACAATCTGCCTTTAGTCATAGGTGCAAAATCGCTACCTATTCCTGGACTTGTCATATCTAATTCTAAAAATGTATCATCTGCAATATCTACCGTATGGTCTTTTCTATAAATCTGTGTACCAGGTACTTCTGTTCCGTCTTGTGCTTCTATAACTCTTAAGATTAATGTACCATTTTGTGCAATTTCAGACCTAAAACAAAATTTTTCTACTCTGCAATTATAAGGTGCCAAAAATCCAGTAAATTCATTTCTTGCTGTTCCAGTTGTTGCCTCAAAAACATATCCTGTTATTGGTAAAATACTTGTTGTTTGAAAGGCAGAGTAACCTATTATTTTAGTATCATAATGATATTTACCTACACCAACTATATCTGTTCCTGCATCATCTGTAAATGCTAAACAATTAGGTGTATCATTTTTTACCCATAACTGTCCTTTGCCTGCTGTATCGCTATTTGCATTAGCAGTTTCTGCAATTTTTAAATAGTTTGTTATTGTTAATTCTTCAGTAGCAAAAGCTAATAAATCATCTCCATCATATATCACTAAATTATTACCATATGTTGCTTCTCCAACTACGACTGCATTATTTGTCAGTTGTATTAGTGTGCTTCCATTGTCTTTGACAAATACATCTCCACCATCAGCATCTAATACTATATCTCCTCCTGAATCTATTGTAAGAGTTGCAGGCGATACTATAGTATCTAAAAGGTTTATAGATAAATCGCCACTTGAATATGATACATCTGATAAATCATTTAATGCTGAAGCCCCTCCTGCTGTTGCTCCATCTTCAACATTCAAAAACGATAATACGTTTGCTTTTGTCATTTCAGTTACGACGCCATCTGAGCCTGCATTATTGCCAAGCATTCTTGCATTAGTAACATTTTGCAATTTAGCATACGTAACACCATCATCTTTTATTCTTAATGCATCACTATTAGTTTCTATCGTAGAATCATCTACATTAACATTTAGGGTTGCATCTCCTGAAGTAGCACCACCTGTTAAACCATCACCAGCTACTACAGATGTAATATCACCATCACCTGTGCCTGCGCCAATATATGAACGTAAATCATCACCTGTAACAAACTTAACAACACCAGAATCAGACATTAAAAATTTATCTGTATCGCTTCCTATTTCTGGTATATTGTTAATTAACAAAGTTCCTGACGTATGAGTAGATGTTGATGTTATTCTTAAATTACCAGATGAATCTGTCCCTAATGTTGAGTTTAATAAAGAATCATAAGATAATTTTAATGTATGAATATTTGCGCTAGTTTGCCAATTTTCATCGAATTCTGTATTGCGTTTTATTTCTAATACTGAGCCATCATATAGTAATGTAGGCTCTGTATCCACACTATTATGTGTTTGTCCTATTGTAAGTAATTGATTTTCTGCTGTATTACTTATGCTGTCATGTGTATCATTTGTAGAATAATACCAAGTACCACCATTAGCTTTACATGTTTCTTCGTCTGTATAGCGTTCTAACGAGCAATATGCCTGTTTATAGCTTATATTATTTATAGGTA